>ERZ1370068.9919-contig-8662_pt1 | contig 66559 bp, 75 predicted proteins | sample MGYA00561227_ERZ1370068 | MGnify/ENA primary metagenome ERZ1370068 (study PRJEB38410, sample SAMEA6850437) | metagenome | study: Metagenomic assessment of the ecological functions of the soil: analysis of the soil microbiota associated with the... | reverse complement strand
CGGGCGTAGGGGACCGATCTGGGCCGTGACCGCCATCGCGCGTGCGGGATCCCGACCACAGCCCGGCCACCGCGAGCGGGCTGGGCGTCATGGACGCGAAGCGCGCCGAAACGGGCGAGCAGGACGGTGGCCAGGCCCGCCGCGCCGAAGGCGCCGGAGCCGTGGGTCGGCCATCGACCTCGAGTCGACGGGCACGCGGACAGCGGCGGCAGCAGGCCGTCGGCGGCGTCGGCGAGCCCATCGAGGTGCAGCATCCCGGTCAGCGCGCGCGTCGCGCGATCACGGCGATCGCCGCGGCGGCGGGTAGGCCATCGCTCGCCGCGCCACCCACCAGACGGCGCCGACGGCCAGCCCGATGAGCGCGCCGACGGCGGGGAACCATGCCAGCGCCGACGGCGCTGGGTTCGGCCGCGCCGCCGAACGGGGTGAGGGAAGGACAGCGGCACGGCGCATCAGCTGCGCCCCGGGGGGTCGAGCCGCAACGTCCGGCCACCACGACGAGCAGGACCTCATCGGCCACCGCCGCGACCGACTGATTGAGCGCGCCGAGCGCGTCACGGAAGCGGCGGCCGTTCTCCGGTCGCCGGGTGGACCCCGAGCCCGACCTCCTCGGACACCACCACCGGTGTCGGCGGCCCCGCCCGGCCAGCGCGGCGCAGAGGGCCGCGGCATCCACGATCATGCCCGGGCTCGCCGCCACCCACGGCCCGAGCGCCGTCGACGCAGTGCCGGGCCGGGAACCGAGCGCAGCAGGGCGGGCAGCTCGGCGCCAGCCTCGATCGTGCCGCCATCCGGCCGGGCGGCGGGCGCGATGAGCCTCGATCCGCGCGGCCAGGTCGGGATCGTCGCCGGGCACCAGCGTCGCCAGGTAGGTGACGGGCGCCAGCAGGCGCGCGGCGATCGCGCTCGGCCACCTCGGACTTGCCGGACCGGGCCCCGCCCAGCACGAGGGTGATCATCTGGCCCCCGCCCGGCGGTGCCGTCGAGAACCGCGCGGTGCACGGCCCTGGCCAGCCGGGATCCCCACCGGGAGCGGGGGCCGCCGAACGCTTCGGCCGGGCCGGACGGCGGGCACAGGACCGCCACGCGCGTCCGAGGGGGTGCCGGTCGCCGACGGCCAGCTTGCCTCCCACAGCGCCTGGGACTTGGCCTCGGTGACCGTCGCTGACCGCATTGACGAGCGCCGCCCGCGGACAGGCGGCTGCCCAGCACGGCCACGATGTTCACGCGCAAGTGCCAGCGCGCCCGGTGGCCGCGGTGCCGCGTCTCCGCGGCCGCGGCCCAGCTGGATGGGTGAGCCCCACCGTGGCCGCGGCCGCCACGCCGTCCTCGCGGCTCGCGGCGACCAGGCGCACGTCGACGGCGGTCAGCATGCCGATCCCGGGCCCGTCGAGTCCCAGGTCCGCTGGCCAGCCCGGCCAGGTGGTCGGCCGGGTCGGCCCGGCTGGTAACCGCCCGCGACCTGGGCAGCCAGGATCCAGTGCCGCTCGCCCCAGCCGCCGCCGTAGGGCGCCGACGAGAGCGCCAGCAGCGGGAGCCGAAGCGCCAGAGCGCCATCGACAAGCTCGGCGCCATCCTCGTGGCGGGACAGCAGCTGGGGCTCGTCCAGGGTCATCCCCGCCGGCGCCGGGAGGGCGGCGCGCCCGCTGCCATGCGCAGACGAAGGCATCCAACGAACCGCCCTTCCTCCGAGGACAGGTCTCGCTAAGCACAGGGCAGGCGTCCGGGCTCATCCCCTCGCCGGGGCATCACCGTTGCGGGACAGCGCTTGCATCTCACCGGCTTCGCTGCTCCTGCGCCGCCCAGTCATCGCTGGGCACGGGTACCGTACCGCGCCCGGCTCGCCGGCTGTCACTACCGCGGGCCGCAGGTGAGGGCGGCTGGCGGCGCTCAGCCGCCCGCCAGCGTGCGCCGCGGTGAGCCGGCCGTTCCGCGGCGATCGCGGCCAGCACGCCGCAGGGCAGGTGCCGGGGATGGACGAGCAGTGCCCTGGGCCACGTGGGCCATCCTCGGCCGCAGTGGCACCAGCGCTGTCTCGCTGTAGCGCCATGCGCGCAGCTCGTCGCCGCCGAAACGCGGGCCAAGCGCCCGGCGAAAGCGCCGTGCGTCCCCGCCGTCGCCTTCCACGTCGGCAGCCATGCGCGCAGCTCGTCGTCGCGCTCGAGCATGGTCCAGTTCATCAGCCGTTCGGCGATCTGGCTTAGCCGCGTCGATGACGAACGCCAGCTCGCTGGCACCCTGATGCCATGCACCCGGCCCTCGGTACGCGCAGCCGTGATGAATGCTGGCCGAGCTGAACCGCGCCCCTAGCCTCCAGCGCGGCCACCGCGTGGCCTCGCCTCGTGCCAGGCGCCCGACAGCCGCCTTGCCGCGCGGGCGCCAAGGCCGGGGAAGCAGCCGCAGTCGTAGCGCTGCCTGATCCATTTGTCGTTCACGATGGACTCGTCGTCGTAGCGGACGACCTCGGCTCAGCTCGGCCCGGATCCCGGCCAGCTGGCGCTGCTCGGCAGGCGTCATGCTCGCGCCCCCCAGCTCACGTCCGGTTCCACGGCCCTGTGCCCGGTGCCGATTATCGTTGCCCGGTGACACCGATGTGGGCCTGTCCCAGGTGCGGGCGCGGCCTTCGCCAACCGCAACCAGGCGCATGCCTGCGCTCCGCTTGGTGACCTGGACCGGCATTTCGCGCGCGCGTCGCCCGCGGTGCGCGCGACCTTCGACCGGGTGCTGGCGGCGGTTTCCGGCCTGGGGCCAGTGACGGTGCTGCCGGAGAAGACCCGCATCGCGCTGCAGGTCCGGATGAGCTTTGCCGCCTTCGTGCCGCGCCGCCACTGGCTGGGCGGGCATCTCGTCCTCGCCCGGCGGATTGACAGCCCGCGCTTCCTGCGGATCGACACGTACTCGCCGGGCAACGTCGTGCACACCTTCCGGCTGGCCTCGCCCGCGGATGTGGACGACGAGTTCGTGGCCTGGCTGGCCGAGGCATACCAGGTCGGGGCCCAGAGACACCGGCGCGGATGAGGCCGCAGTGGCCGCTGGCGGGCTGCCGGGCAACCGCCGCGGCTACGTCATCGGGCAGTCGCGCCGCTGGTCAGGCGGCCGGGCCGGTGGCCGGGACGACGCTCGCGGACTGCGTCTGGCCGGTCTGGTCCTGCCAGCCGATCGTGACGCTGTCGCCGGGGTGGTGCTGCCCCAGCGCCGACTGGAGCTCCTCCGGCGACGAGACGCTCTGCCCGTCCACCGAGACGATCACGTCGCCCTGGGTGAGGCCAGCCGGTCAGCCGCGTGGCGTGCCGGAGACGACCCCGGCGACGGTGGCCCCGGCGCCTGCCTGCATGCCGCTGGCTGCGGCGCTGTCAGCGGACATGATCTGCCACGCCCAGGCAGGCCGGTCGGGCCGATGTGCACGGTGGCGGAGGACGGTGCCCGCCTCGATCTGGTCGGCGATCGACTTCGCCTCGCTGATGGGGATGGCGAAGGCCTGCGTCTGCTGGCCCTGGAACTGCGATCGCCCTGCGAGGCCGCCGTGTTGATGCCGATGACCTGCCCGGCGGTGTTGACGAGCGGGCCGCCCGAGTCACCCGGCTGGATGCCCGCGTTGTGGTGGATGAGCCCGGTCAGCTGCTCCGGAGGTGCCCGCCCCTCGTCCGAGGCGGTGATCGACGCGCCGAGGCCGGCGATGTGGCCGGTGGCGACCGCCGGGGTGCCGCCCTTGCCGAGCGCGTTGCCCAGCGCCACCACCTTCTGGCCGGCCGGCGGCGCTGGCGGAGTCGCCCAGGGTCACCGTCTGCAGGCCGGATGCGCCCTGCAGCTGGAGCACGGCGATGTCGTGGCTGTGGTCGTAGCCGACGACCTTGGCCTGGTAGGTGCGGCCGTTGCCGACGTCGCGCGGCCTTGATCGAGGTGGCGCCGTTGATGACGTGGTTGTTGGTCAGCACCTCACCCGATGACGTCAGCACCATCCCGGTGCCCGCCGCCTGGGCGTGCTGGTAGCCGAGCGTGGTGTAGATGTATCGACCAGCCCGGGGTCGGTCTGCGCGGCGATCTGCGATGTGCGTCAGCACCTTGTTGCCGGAGGTGACCCCGGCGGCGGACAGGCCCCAGAAGGCGGCCAGGGCGGCGGCGCCCGCGACGCCCACTGCCAGGAGGCCGCGGCGGAAGCGCCGGGTCGGCTTGCCCGGGCCCTCGCCGCCGCCAGTAGCCGGGCGGGCCGCCAGGGACCGTGCGGGTCGCCCGGGCCAAACCAGGGCGGCGGCGGTCGGCGGCTGCCCTGGTCCCGCCGAGATGGGCGCGTCGTAGATTGTGCTCACTGGGTTCGGCTCCCTCGGCTGCGTGTCGGTCGTGCTGCATCCCTTCGATAGTCGGCCGCATACCTGAGGGAAGACTGAAAGCGCGCTGACCGCGGTCTTGGACTTTGCTCGTCACCCGTTTTGGCCCTTGCCCGGCCCGCCCCCGAGTGCTCGCCCCGCCGCGCCGGTCCGCCTGCCGACCGAATTGGGATGTGCTCGGGTCGGCGCCGCTGCTCTGGTGGGCCAGGCAGCGGTAGGCGCGGGCCCGGCTGTCGAACGCGGCCTCGCTCGGGGCAGCACGGTGATCCGCCACGAGCCCGCCGGGATCCCGAGCGCCGTGCCCCGGCGTGACGCGAGCAGCACCCGCATGGAGCACACCGCGCTCACCGTGGGATTGGCCGCCACGGTGTTGGCGTCGAAGGTCCGCACACCGGCTGAGCAGGATGGCGATCGCGAACGTCTGCCAGACGTGCGGGCGCGTACAGGGCAGGCTGCGGGCGCTGGCGCTGCCCGCCGCCACCACCGGCCCGGCCCAGCATTCCGGGTTCCGGGGACAGCGCGCGCCCGCGCCCGGCACCGACGCCGCCGGGCATCCGGTGCTCACCGTCGGGATCCCGAACCCGCTGCGGGCGGCCAGCACCGGGCCGGACGCCGAGCTGGCCGGGGCGGCGGGGGCGCCGGTGCTAGCGCCCGGGAGAGGGACCCGTGCCCCGACGACGGCGGCCACGGCGACGAGCAGGACGACGCCAGCCCGCCGCGGCGACCAGCAGCATGACCGGCTGAGCGACGGCGCGCCAGGATGGGGGATCCGTACGGCCGGGGCCCTTCTTCCCGGGCCCGGCCCGGACGGCGGGCCGGGTGGGACCGGGGCCAGCGATGGCCCGGCGGAAGGCATGGAGGGCGGCGGGGGCATGAGAGCCGCCGGAGGCGTGGAGTACCGCGGATCAGGTGGCGGCGTGGACGCTGGGCCGCGGGAACGGAGTGCGTGGACGAGCCGCGTGTGCGTGGAGTGAGCTGGCTGGCGTGGGGCACGCGGACCCGCGGCGCGGGCCGCCTGATGCCCTGGCCCGGCCGCCCGGGCGTTACGGTCTTCCCGGCGGTGCCGATGTCCCCGGCGGTGCCGATGCCTCCGGCTGCGCGGTGAGCGAGGGCTGGCGGTGAGCGGGCGAGGGCGTCCCGCAGTGCGGCGGCGCCCGGCGGCCTCGCCGGCTGGGTCGGCGGCGAGGGCCCGCCGCAGGATCGCCATCAGCCCGGGTGGCGTGCCGGGCACGCCGTCGACCGGCTGGATCATGGAGCGCGATGATGGTCGCGATGCCCGGCTCTCTGGAGCCTAGCCGGGAAGCGCGGCGGCCGCCCGGCGAGCAGGGCGTACAGGGTCGCGGCCAGGGAGTAGATGTCGGCCGCCATGGTTGGTTCTTCGCCCCGGAACGTCTCCGGCGAGGCGAACGCCGGGGTGAGCGCGTCGCGTGACGTGGACTGCCCGCCCTCGGCGGCCATGATCGACGCCAGCCCGAAGTCGGACAGGCAGACCAGGCCGTAGCGGTTGACCAGGATATTCGCTTGACTTGATGTCGCGGTGCAGCACGCCAGCGGCGTGCGCCGCGGCGAGGCGCGTCGGAGATCCTGATGCCGATGTCGCGCACCTGCGCCGGGCTCATCGGCCCGCTGCGGTGCAGCGCATCGTGCAGCGAGCCCGCCGGGCACAGCTCCATCACCAGGTAGGGCCGCCCGTCGGCCAGTGTGCCCGCGTCATAGACGTCGATGACATGCGGGTGGCCGGAGAGCCGTCCCGCCGCCGTCACTTCCCGGACGAACCGCTGCATGCGGTCCCGCTCGCTGAGCAGCACCCGGTTGTCCACCTTGACGGCCACCTCGCGGCCGACCGTCCGCTGCCAGCACCGGTAGACGGTGGCGAACCCGCCCGAGGCCCAGAATGCCCCGACCTGGTACCCGGGGATGTCCGGTGCGGAGACTCATGGTGTGCCAGCCTAGTCGCGGTCGCGCGGCCGGGCTGGACCGTGGGCAAACCCGCTCCGGACAATCGGTGTCAGCGATGGTGCCGGGCACGGCCGCGGGCCGGCCGGATGACAGGGAAGGTGTGCGATGGGCGGGCTCAAGCAGGAGGTGGACGCGGCCGAGGTCGGCCTGGACCCCGCGCGGCTGGAACGGATCGACCGGCATTTTGCCCGTTATGTCGATGATGGCCGCCTGCCCGGCTGGCTGATCACGGTGAGCAGGCACGGCTTAGCTGGCCCACGTGTCCCGCCACGGGTCCCGCGATGTGGAGGCCGGGCTGCCGGTGGAGCCGGACACGCTGTGGCGGATCTACTCGATGACCAAGCCGGTCACCTCGGTCGCCGCGATGATGCTCTACGAGGAGGGCGCGTTCGAGCTCACCGACCCGGTGAGCACCTTCATCCCGTCGTTCGCCGACGTCCGGGTGTACGCGGGCGGGCCGGACCTGCGGCCGGTCACGGTCCCGGCGACCGGGCCGGTGCGGATCTGGCACCTGCTCACCCACACCAGCGTGCCTGAGCTACGGGTTCCACCGGGTGCATCCGGTCGATGCGATGCACCGGGCCGCCGGGTACGAATGGGCATCGCTTACCGGGGTGGACCTGGCCCAGGCCTGCGACATGTGGGCTGGCATCCCGCTGCTGTTCCAGCCGGGGACGGAGTGGAACTATTCGGTGGCCACCGATGTACTCGGCCGGGTGATCGAGGTCGTCTCCGGGCAGGCACTCGACGAGTTCCTGTCGGCCCGGATCCTGCGCCCGCTCGGCATGTCAGATACCTCATTCTTCGTGGGCGATGGTGACGCGGCGCGGCTGGCCGCCCTGTACACGCCGGGCGCCGACGGGAAGGCGGCCCGGCTGGACGCGCTGGGCGGGATGGCGCGGGAGCGGCTGACGATGCTCAGCGGCGGCGGCGGCCTGATGTCCACGGCGGCCGACTAGCATCGGTTCGCCCAGATGGTGCTGCCCCGGCCGGACAGCCCGCCGGGGAGCTGGACGGCACCCGGCTGCTGAGCCCCCGCACGGTCGGCTACATGGCCCGCAACCAGCTTCCTGGTGGCTTCGACCTGGAGACATTCGGCAGGCCGCTCTACGCCGAGTTCCCGTTCCATGGGGTCGGCTTCGGCCTGGGGTTCGCCGTGGTCATCGACCCGGTGGCGGCCCAGGTCGTGTGCTCGGCGGGTGAGCTTTCCTGGGGCGGGTCGGCCAGCACCGCGTTCTGGATCGACCCGCAGGAGGAACTGACCGTCTCGTTCTTCACCCAGCTGCTCCCTCCAGCGCCCACCGGATCCGCCCGCAGCTGCGCCAGCTCGTCTACCAGGCACTGATCGACTGACCGGGTTCCGCGCCAGCCACGGCGCGGACGCGGGGAGGTACCAGCTAGTCGCAGGGGCCACCGGCCAGCCACCGCGTTCCCCGCTGGTAGAGCGCATCGACCTCGGGCCCGGTCAGGCCCGGCATGTCGGGCTTGACGTCGTAGCCCACGCCGACCTGCAGGTAAGCCAGGTGGCGGTAGCCTTCCGGGAACCGCGCGAGCGTGGCGGGGGACAGCTCGAGCCGCGCCGCCGGGTCGACCGGATCCAGCCGGTCCTTCTCGTAGATCGGCTGGCGCAGCACGATCCCCAGCGCCCGTCGCGGCGCTCCAGGAAATCGTAGAAGCGCCCCGTGCACACCACGTCGCACAGCACGTCCTCCACCGGGCCCCGCTGGGAGATCGTCATCTTCGTCTGCGCGATGGCCCGGCCGCCCGCCAGGTCGATCGACGTCCCGCCCAGGAAGTGCAGGATCCGCACCCCCGCGCGAAGCCCTCCTGGCTCACCCGGATGAAATCCTCGGCTGGCACCCTGGAACCAGGTGGCCATCATCCGGCCGTCCGGGTGCCAGACGGTCCGGAACCTCTCCCAGTCACCGGCGTCGCGCCAGACCGCCCAGTTCTCGACCAGGTCGCGTATGGCCAGCCGGTCCGCTGCCGGGTCGCTCATCGGGCCCTGCCTTTCCGGCCACGTCCCGCGGGTGGCTCCGCCGTTTAGCACCGCCGGGGGCGATCGGGCCTGGATACGATGATGGCAGCAGCACCGGGGAGCGCGGGTCAGGACGCGGGAAGGACTGGCGCTGGTCCCTGGCAGCGACGGGCCGGAGCTGACATTGCGGGTCATTGCGGGCACGGCCAAGGGCCGGACGCTCCGGTCCCCACGCACACGGGACACCCGCCCGATCACCGACCGGGCCAAGGAGAGCCTGTTCAGCATCCTTGGCCCCCGCATCCCCGGCAGCTCATTCCTCGACCTGTTCGCGGGCACGGGCGGCGTGGGCATCGAGGCGCTCAGCCGGGGAGCCGCCCACGCCACCTTCGTCGAGCGCGCGGCCAGCGCGCTGGCGGATATCCGGCACAACCTCGGCGCGACGCACCTGGCGGCGAACGCGGAGGTGATAGCGGCGGACGTGTTCGCCTATCTGCGCGGCGACCCGGCGCCGTTCGATGTGATCTTTGTGGCACCGCCCCAGTGGCGTGGGCTGTGGACGCGGACGGTCCAGCTTCTGACCAGCGGCCGGGCTGGCTGGCGCCGGATGGGGTGGTCGGTGGTCCAGCACGATCCGTCCGAGAGCACCGACGTCCCGCTCCAGCACCTGCGGATATCCAGCGAGCGGACCTACGGGCGGGTCCGCTTCACCTTCTTCGGCCTACCGGGCGATTAAGCCAGCGGATCATCGAGCCAGCGGCCCGCTGGCCAGCGGCCGTCAGCCACGCCGTAGCGGGCCCCCACGTCAGCGGGCCCCACGTCAGCGGGCCCGGCGTCCGGCGGCGCCTGGCCCGCGCCGCCCGGGCAGTCGTACAGGATGACGGTGACCGCGCGCGCCGTCTGCGCCGAGGGATTCACGTAGCGGTGGGGCATCGACGACGGGAAGTCGATGCTGTCACCCGGCTCGAGCAGGTAGCGCTCAAAGCCGATGGTGATCTCCAGGCACCCGCTCATCACCAGCACCATCTCCGTGCCGGGATGGGTGTACTGGCGCGGGTGAGACTCGGCGCCCGGCTCATAGACCAGTTCGAAGAAATCGAGGTGGTCCAGGGTGCTGCGGGTCAGCCGTTCCCAGCGCACACCGCCCTCGATGTCGATCACCGCCCGGCCGCCCCGGCGCACGGCATAACGGCCGCCTACCGCCGCCGGACCGGGCCCGGCGGGCGAGCGGCCGCGCGTCTGCGCCGCCCGCCCCCGCGCGGCCCGGGGGCCCATCCGGCTGGGCGGCGGCCGCTGCGGGTGGCTGCGGCTCGCGGAAGAAGGCGTCCACCGGCACGTCCAGCGCCTGGGCGATCGCGAACAGGGTGGACACCGAAGGGCGGGACATGCCCCGCTCGATCTGGCTGATAAGGCTGGGCGTGACCCCCACCTCACGGGCGAGTTCGGCCACCCGCATCCCCCGCTTACCCCGGTGCGCGGCCAGGCGCCGCCCGATGTCGCTTACCAGGTCGCCGCCGGCCGGCAGCGCGCCCGCCCAGCCCGGCCCCGTCCGCCCCGCGCGGGCCCGCCGGGCTGGCCGTGGCCGCACTATCGGTAGTCATGCTCACTCTCTGCCTTGGTGCTTGAAGGCTACTGCACCTGTTTCCTGCTGCCCGGCCTGGGGTTCCCCGGCGTTTAGCGCTGCTATCGTCCGTGCCTGAGAAGGCGCGCTTCGCTTATCGTCACTGAAAGCCAGCATCGTGCGGCCCACGACATGAGGGAGCATCCCCGTGGCGCCAGGACCGGATCGCGGCGGGAAGCACCGCCTGCGAGCGTTAGGCGGCGGGCTGGCCCTGGCTGCGCGCGCCCGGCGGCCGGGTCATGATCATCGAGCGCGACGTGCCGGTACCGGCTGTACTGACGGCGTGGTGCTGCGGGCCGATGTGTTCCGGCCGGAGGGGCCGGGGCGGTACCCGGTGATCCTGAGCTACGGCCCCTACGCGAAGGGGCTCGCCTTCCAGGAGGGCTACGCCGACCAGTGGCGGCTCATGACGGAGCAGCACCCGGACGTCGCCCGCGGGTCGAGCAACGTCCACCAGAACTGGGAGGTCGTGGACCCGGAGAAGTGGGTGCCGGACGGCTACTGCTGCGTCCGGGTCGACTCACGCGGGGCGGGCCGGTCGCCGGGCCTGCTCGACCCGTTCTCGCCGCGGGAGACCCGGGACCTGTACGAATGCATCGAGTGGGCGGCGGCCCAGCCGTGGAGCACCGGGAAGATCGGCCTCAGCGGGATCTCCTACTACGCGATGAACCAGTGGCACGTGGCCGCCCCTGCACCCGCCGCACCTGGCCGCCATGTGCGTGTGGGAGGGCGCCGCCGACTTCTACCGGGAGGGCACCCACCACGGCGGGATCCTCTCCTCGTTCTGGATGAACTGGTACGACAGGCAGGTCACCGTGGTCCAGCACGGGTGGGGGAGAAGGGCCCGCGCCACCCGGTCACCGGGGAGACCGTCGCCGGACCGGAGACGCTCACCGGCGCCGAACTGGCGGCCGCGCGGGTCCCGTTCGGCGAGCTGATCCGCTCGCACCCGCTCGACGACGAGTTCCACCGGGCGCGGTCGGCGGACTGGGGGCAGATCACCGTCCTGTTCCTGACCGCCGCCAACTGGGGCGGGCAGGGCCTGCACACCCGCGGCAGCTTCGAGGGCTTCACGCGGGCCGCGGCGCCGCGCAAGTGGCTGGAGGTCCACGGCCTGGAGCACTGGACCCACTTCTACACCGACTACGGAGTGGACCTGCAGAAACGGTTCTTCGCCTGCTTCCTGCACGGCGACGACAGCCGCTGGCGCGACCAGCCGCCGGTCCAGCTGCAGGTCCGCTTACTGGACGGGTTCACCCAGCGGGCCGAGCGGGAGTGGCCGCTGGCCCGCACCAGCTGGCGTCGGCTCTACCTGCGGCTGGGCTCGGGCGAGCTGAGCGAGGCCGCGGGCACCGGCCAGGAGCGCCTGTCCTACCGCGCGCGACGGGGACGGGGTCACGTTCACCGCGGCCCCGGCCGAGCGGGAGACGGAGATCACCGGCCCGGTGGCGGCCCGCCTGTTCGTCTCCTCCACCACCACCGACGCCGACCTGTTCTGCGTGCTGCGGGTGCTGCGCCCGGGCGGCCGGGAAGTCACCTTCACCGGCGCCATTGACCCGCACACCCCGGTCGCGCAGGGCTGGCTCCGCCTGTCGCACCGCAAGCTCGACCAGGAGCTGAGCACCCCCTGCTCTACCGTACCACAGCCACGATGAGATCCAGCCGCTCGTCCCGGGCGGAGATCTACCAGGCCGACGTGGAGATCTGGCCCACCAGCGTGGTCGTCCCGCCCGGGTACCGGGTGGCGCTGACCATCCGGGGCCGCGACTACGAGGTCCGCCGTGCCCGGCGCGCCGCCGGCTGGGCACGTTCAAGAACCAGATGACCGGCTGCGGCCCGTTCCTGCACGACGATCCCGCGGACCGCCCGCCGCACCTCACCGGCAGCACGCAAACCCTCTGGCACGGTCCCGGCCGGGAGTCGTACCTCCTGCTCCCGGTCATCCCCGGCGGCTGACGGCACCCGGTCCTGGCCCTGGTCATCCTCCGCCCCCGGCCCATGAGAAAGGACGGCATGCATGAAGGAAGCGTTCGGTGGCCTGAGCACGGACTGGAAGGAAGGCATCAACTGGGCAGCGGTGCGGGCCTGGCGGCTGCAGCGGGCGCGGGAGGCGATGGCGCGGCACGGCCTGGGGGCGCTGCTGCTGTTCTACGACGAGAACATGCGGTACGTGTCCTCCACCTATACGCCGGGCTGGAACCGGCTCAAGCCCGGCCTGCGTTACGTCGTCCTGTGCGAGGGCAAGGAGCCGATCGTCTACGAGCAGGGCGACATCGGCATCCATCTCAAGGCGCACAACCCGTGGATCCCGCCGCAGAACGTGCGCCACTCCTACACGTGGATCAAGGGCGCGGCGGGCCCGGCCGCCCAGAGCCAGGTGGCCAAGTTCACCGCCGCGCTGGTCGCCGACCTGGAGGACGCGGGCGTGCTGGGCAAGCCGCTGGGGGTGGACTTCATCGACATCAACATGATCCCGGCGTTCCAGCGGGCCGGGGTCAGCTGGACCGACGGCATGACCCCCATGATGGAGGCCCGGTCGATCAAGAGCCCGGACGAGCAGAAGGCCGTCCCGCATCGTCGGCGCGATCTGCGACTCGCTGCACTACGAGTTCACGCAGTTCCTGCGCCCGGGGCTGACCGAGAACGAGGTGGCCGCGTTCGGCTTCGAGTACCTGTACAACATCCCCGGATGGAGGACGTGGAGGACATCATCGTGTCCTCCGGGCCGAACGCCTGGCCCAACTGGCGCAACTTCTCCGACCGCATCATCCGCCCCGGCGAGCTGGTCATCGTCGACCTGGCCGCCCTCACGTGGAACGGGTTCAAGTCCTGCGTCTACCGCACCTACTGCGTCGGCGGAAGCCGACCGATGAGATGAGGCGGTACTACGACACCGCCCACCAGTGGCTGTGGGATGCGATCGAGGTGGTGCGGCCGGGCGTGACCACCCGCGACATCGCCGCGAAATGGCCGTCCGCCAAGGAGGCCTGGGGCTATGCGGAGGAAGACCAGGCCGCGGCCAACCTGTGGGGCCACGGCCTGGGCCTGGCGCAGTACGACCGGCCGGTCATCTCGCGGATCTGGTCGCTGGACTACCCGGAGGAGATCAAGCCGGGCATGGTGTTCGCGCTGGAGACCCAGCACGGGAAGGTGCACGAGTTCGGTGTCCGCCTCGAGGAGATGCTGCTGGTGACCGGGGAGGGGCACGAGCTGCTGTCCTCCTACGCCTCCGACCAGATCATCATCGCCGGGTGAGCGCGTACGCCGTGTCGCGCCTGCTCCCGCTGGGCGACGAGATCACCCGGCCAGCCCACCGGCCCCATGATGCTTAACGAGGCTACGCGCCGCGCCGGGCCGTCACGCCCGGGCCCTGGGGGCTGATGGGCCCGCAGGGCGGCCGGGTCCGGGCCCACGGGGTCGGCCGGGCTCATCGGGGCCAAGGCGGCGCGGCTGGCCCGGGCCGCCGCGGCCGGGCTGGCCGTGCTGCCCGGGATGGGTGGTCCCGGTGGCCGAGGGCAGGCCCGCGCTGGGCGCGGGCGCGGCCGCCGTCCGGCAGGGACGGCCTGCGCGGCGCGGCGGGCCGTGCTCGGGCACCGGCTGGACGACGCGCCTGGCCGCCGAGCTGCGCGACGCCGTGGCCGGGCTCGGCGGGCGGGCCATTGCCCGGTCGTCCAGCCCGCTGGAGGCCGATCCCCGCTGGTCCGGCGCGTTCTCCTCGGTCGCCGAGGTGGGCCCGGATGACGTCGTCGGCAGCGGTGCGCAGCTGCTGGGCGTCGGCCTTCGCGGTCGGACCCGCTGCGGCGGCTCGGAGCCTGTCGGCCTGCCACCGGAGGCGCTGGAACTGGGCGTCCTTCTCCAGCCCGAGATCCGGCCGGTGGCGGGCGGGTGGCCCGGTGACGCGCACCGGCCGGCCTGCGCGGGCGTGAGCCGAGGTGACGGTGGAAGGTGTGCGCGGGCATCCCGGCGCCCTGCTGTCCGGCTGGGCGGAGGGCGCGTCCACGCCCGAGTCCCGCTGGCCCGGACGCGTCACGCACGTGCGGGTCACCCGCCGCGGCAACGGCTCGGACGGCCACGGGCTCGCCGCTGAGCCCGCTGCGGGCGGGCTGGCTGGCCTGCTCGGCCCGGGCGATGGTCGCCGCGGTGGCGGCCCTGGCCGGGCACGCCTGGCGGCTGCTGGGTGACGACGTGATCGAGTGGGCCGCCGATGACCGCGGGATCTGGCTGCTGCAGTCCCAGCTTCCGGCACCTGGTCGCGCGAGGCCGCCGCGGAACCGCGCGCCGCGGTGGACCGGAAGCCCCGGCGGGCAGGAAACGACTGCGAGCCAGGAAACGACTGCGGGCGGGGAGCGACCGCGGGCCGGGGAGCGACCGCGGGCCGTGGGCGCGGCAACGCGCCCGCGGGAGCGGCTTCGGTCCGGGGCATGCGCGCCTGCGCTGGCGGCGCTGCCCACCTGCGCGCGGGGACCGCTGCTCGCGGCCACCGTGCTGGGCCGTGGCGAGCACGTGCCGGGGCGCCCGGGGGCACCGGGGACGGCGGCTCGGCTAGCTGGTGGCCTGCCGCCCGCATGAGCGCCCGGCCGGCGGCTGCGGCGATGCCATCCTGCTGGTCGACCAGCCGGTGCCGGCGCTGGCGCCGCTGCTGTTCGCCGCGCGCGGCGTCATCGCCCGGACCGGGGCGGCGGGCTCGCATCTGGCCGAGGTGGCGCGCAGCCTCGGCGTGCCGATGGTGCTCGGCTGCCGCCCGGAGCAGGTGACCGGCACCCGGGCCGTCCCCGGCGGCGCCTTCCTCGCCGCCATCGACGGCTCCACCGGCGACGTGGCGCTGCTCCCGGCGGCGGACGCCGGCCCGGCGGCCCGGCCAGGATCAGGGGTTTCCGCATTATCCGGCCCACATCATCCGGCGTCCGCCCCTCCCGCCCCGGGACCGAGCGGCCAGCGAAGCTAGGTGGCGAACATGGTGCGATGGGGAATCATTGGCCTCGGCAGGATCGCCGACACGGAGATCGCGCCCGCGATCACCGCGAGCCCGCAGGGCGAGCTGCGGGGGTGGTCAGCCGGGATCGGGGGCGGGCGGAGGCCTTTGCCGGGCGGCACGGCGCGGCACGGGCGCTCACCAGCTTCGGTGAGCTGCTGGCGGATCCCGAGGTGGACGCGGTCTACATCGCCACGCCCAACGCGCTGCACGCCGACGAGGTCGTGGCGGCCGCGGCGGCCGGTAAGCACGTGATGTGCGACAAGCCGCTGGCGCTGTCCGTCGCGGACGCCCAGCGGGCGGTCGCCGCGTGCGAGCAGGCCGCGGTGCAGCTGGGGATCACCTTCCAGACCCGGTTCCACGACCACTTCGGCCGGTTCCGCGAGGTGATCCAGGACGGCTCGCTGGGGAGATCCGGGTGGTGCAGGTCGAGATGAGCCCGGGCGCACGCTGCTGAAGGGCTGGCGGACCGACCCGGCGCTGGCGGGCCTCGGCGCCATCAACAACCTCGGCGTGCACGCCTTCGACCTGATCGGCTGGCTGCTCGGGGCCGAGCTTAGCCGAGGTGACCGCCCTGGCCGGGCACGAGGGCGGCTTTGACCCGGAGACGCTCGCGCTGGTACTGCTGCGCTATGGCACGGGCGCGCTCGCCTACGTCAACATCAACCAGTCGGTCGCCTTCCCCAGGCGGACATCACGGTCTACGGCACGAAGGGCCGGGTGGTGGGCCGGTCCTGCACCCGGATGAACATGGAGGGGACCCTGGACATCGTGACCGAGCAGGGCGAGACCACCATCGGGACCGCCAGCTACCACGCCTACCGCGGCGCGGTCATGGCCTTCGAGGACGCCGTCGCCGCCGATCGTGAGCCCAGCCCATCCGGGCTCGACGGGCTGCGCAGCGTGGAGCTGACCAGCGCCATCGCGGAGTCCTCCGCCACGGGCGGGCGATGGCGGTGACGGCTCAGGGCTAGCACCCGCCCGGCAGGGTCCCCAGGGCTGGGCGGTCGTCCCTTCCAGCACCGCGAAGACGCACGCGGGATCCTCGCCGAGTCAGGCCCCTGCGCCATCGCGGCCAGATGGAGCTGCGCCGCCGCCGAGAACAGTGGCAGCGGGCAGCGCGCCGTGCGGGCCAGGTCATTGATGAGGTCGATGTCCTTCTGGAAGACCTCCAGGGCGATGTTGGCCTGGGAGAAGTCGCCCTCGACCATCATCGGGCCCCGGATCTCCAGCATCCGGGAGTTGCTTACCCGTCGGACAGGGCTCCGCAGCGCCAGCGCCGGGTCGAGCCCGGCCCGCCGGGCGAGCAGGAGAGCCTCGGCCGCCGCGGTGTGGTGCACGGCCACCAGGTGGTTGGCGATCAGCTTCATGCGCATGCCGTTGCCGAACGCCCCGACCTCGTGCTGCACCCGCGAGAAGGCAGCGAGCACGTCATGGCTGCGCTTGAGCGCGGCCGGGTCCCCGCTGGCGTAGACGGCGATGTCGCGGGCCCGCATCTGGCTGGCCGTGCCGCTGAGCGGGCAGTCCAGGACTACCGCCCCCACCCGTCCCAGCGCCTCGGCCGCCTCGGCCTTGGCCGCCACCGGCAGGGTGCTGGTCTCGATCAGGATCAGGCCGTCCGGGGCGGCGCTGGCCAGCCCGTGCTCCCCGCCCACCACCTCCTGCAGCGCAGCCACCGAGGGCAGCGAGGTGACAGCTACCGGCGCGCTCGGCCACCGCCTCGGCCGGGCTTGCGGTGGGCGTGCCCCGGCCCGGGCCAGCGCGTCGACCGCCTCGGGACGCACGTCGTAGCCCCGGACGCCGAAGCTTAGCCGCGAGCAGGTGCCCCGCCATCGGGAGCCCCATGTTGCCGAGTCCGACGACGCCCACCGTGGCCGGAGCGGTTGTCATGGCAGGGCTCCTCTCGCTCGCCCGGGCCGCCGGACGGTGGCTGGCGCCGGCACCGGGCCACGTTTGGCTGGTCTCCCGGAAACCTGGCGGTTCCAGTAGCAAGATTAAACGTGAATTAGCACGGCTACCGGCATGCCGTGAGGCACATGGCCGAGCGGCCCGCTCCCGTCCGCCTGGAGGCTGGGTGTATATCGACGTCCATAACCACGTCATCCCGGATGCCGTGCTGCGCCTGGGCGAGCAGGACAGCAGGCTGGGCATCTCGGCCAGCGATGGCATGTTCCGCAGCCCTCACCATGTGCCGTTCCCGCTCCTGCGCGGCCTTCCACCGCCCGCCGGAGAAGATGGCCGACCTGGCTAAGCCGGGGCCTGTGGGGCGCGGTGATCTCACCCGCCCCGGTGCTGTTCGGCTACGACCTGGCCACGGACGTGGCCGTCGGCCTGTGCGAGGCCAGCAACGAGGGAATGGCCGAGTTCTGCGCCCATGCCCCGGACCGCCTGCACTGGCTGGCCAACCTCCCGATGCAGGCGCCTGGGCGGGCGGTCGGCATGTACGCGGAGGCGGTCGCCGGCTAGGCGCGGTCGGCGCGGCGATAGGCACATCGATCGCCATGCCGCCGCCTGGACGAGGCGGACTTCGAGGCCTTCTGGGCGCAGGCCGACGCCATCGCCAGGCCCGTTCTGGTCCACCCGGCCTTCAACTGCAGCCATCCGGCCCTGGACCAGTGGTACCTGCAGAACGCGATCGGCAACCCGCTGGAGACGACCATCGCGGTGGAACGGCTCATCTGCGCGGGGGTGCTGGCGCGCCACCCCAGGTCCGGCTCCTGCTCATGCACGGCGGCGGCTTCCTGCCCTACCAGACGGGTCAGCTGGTGCACGCCCGCAGCGTTCGTCCCGAGCTGGCCGACGCCCCGGTGAACGCCTGGGACTTCTTCGGCCAGCTCTACTTCGACACCATCACCCACGACGCGGCGGCCCTGCGCTACCTGGTCGAGCGGGTCGGCCTCGAGCACGTCGTGCTGGGCACCGACCTGCAATTCGACATGGCGCTCGCCGCCCCGGTGGCCACCTTGACCGAAGCGCTCACCGAGGAACAGATCCAGGCGGTGGCGGTCACCAACCCCCGGCGGCTGTTCGGGCTGGGCTGACCCAGGTCCTGCCCAGACCGGCCGGCGCCGTGCGTCTAAACTAACGCCACCAGCCTGGCCGAGCGATCGGGGTTGCGGAGCCAGGGCCGCTGCCCACGGGTCATGAGAAGGAGAACGAGTGCGACCCGAAACGATCGCCATTGATGGGCCCGCCGGAAGCGGAAAGAGCACGATAGGCCAGGCGCTGGCCGCGCGGCTGAACTACGCCATGGTGGACACCGGGCTCATCTACCGGCTCGTCGCCCGGGGTGTGCTGGACGGCGCGGTCGATCCCGATGACCGGGAAGCGGTGCTCAAGGTCTCGGTCGGCGTGCTGAAGGACGTGGCGGTGGCCAGGACCGACACCGGCGGTGTCATCAACGTGGCTAAGCTGGCCGCTGTCGGAGCTGCGGCTGCACGCCGACGACATCACCCGGACCGTCCCTCGCGTCGCCCGCTTCGAGCCGGTGCGGGAGGTGGTCAGGCAGATACAGCGCCGGGTCATATCCGGAGGGCCCGACCATCCTGGCGGGGCGTGACATCGGCACCGTCGTGGCACCGGAGGCCGAGCTGAAGCTGTACCTCGACGTGAGCCTGCAGGAACGCGCGGCGAGGAAGCTGTGGGCGCAGAGCGCCGAGGAGCTGCGGACCCAGGCCGAGGTGGAGCTGCAGCTGGCCGAGCGGGACCAGATGGACCGTGAGCGCGAGACGTCCCCGATGCGGGTCGCCGCGGATGCGGTGGTGATCCGCACCGACAAGATGTCGGTCGACGAAACGGTCGATATCGTTGTCGCGATGTGCGGCCTTGAGCTCAAGGCCGCATCGTGAGGCGGGCTGACGCCGCGTTCCGGGGAGCCATGAGATGAAGTACCTGCGAGATGCCACCTACGTCGTGGGTGGCTACGTGGTACGCGGCGGCCGGGTCCTGCTGCTGTGGCACGGCGGCCTGTCGCGCTGGGTGCCCCACCGGCGGCCGGATAGAACTGGCGTCGGGGAGTACCCGCACGAGGCGCTGATCCGGGAGGTCCGGGAGGAGACCGGGCTCGCGGTCCAGGTGGCCAGCGGGGCAGGGCTGGAGGTGAGGGATGAGGCGGCCACTCCCTTGCCCATGCCCATAGCGATCCAGGAGATCCGGATCAGCGCGTCCAAGGAGTACCTGGACTTCGTCTATTTCTGCCACGTCACCGGCGGCGAGGTCTCGCTCGACTACCGGGCGGCCCGCGCCTATCACTGGTTCAGCCAGGACGACCTTGAGCGGTTCCCGCTGATGCCGCACGTTCTCGCCTATGCCGCCCGCGCGCTGGACGAGCTTTCGCCCGGCCGCGCCGCCGGTCACGATCCGGGACGACGTGCACGCGGCCCCGCTGGCGGGACATTAATGGGAGGAGAGCACCTCCGCGATCTTCGCGGCGGCGGCCGAGGGGTCCTCCGCGTCGTGCAGCACTTCTCCCCAGGACCACCGGTAGTACCAGCGAAGGCGGCCGCTGTCGTCGGTCCCCGGGGTGCAGTCGATGCTCTCGGCCAGCATGGCCGCGCCTGGCGTGAAGACGTGGAGCGCCGCGGGGTAGGTGGTCTTCACCGTGGACTGCAGTCCCTCGGTGTCGAGGGCCGCCGCCAGCCGGTGCAGATGGTAGGTACGTGCGTGATCCCGAGGGCGGTCCACCGTCTCCCCTGCTCTATGTCGCGGTCCGGACATTCTCCGCCCGCGCCATGCGGATCTGTCAACCCTGGTCGGCCGGGTAACCGCCGTATCCGTCCTGCCCGTACTGGTCGGCGGGTAGCCGTCCGCGGGGTAGCCGGGGGCGTACCCGGCGGTGGCGGCGCCGTAGGAGTCGGGGTAGGGCGCCTGGCCGGGGTAGCCGTTCCCGTAGCCGCCGTCGTCCGGCGTAACCGGCCTCCGGGTAGGCCCCGGGCTGGGGAACTGGCCAGCGCCAGACGGGTGCGCGGCCGGTGCCGGACGGTCCTGGCGGCCCGGCGGCGCCGTTGCCAGCCTACTCGGGGTACCGGACGGCCCCGGCCGGATCGTAGGCCGGCTCCTGGTAACCGCGGTGGTCGCCGGGATAGCCGGGAACCCGGCGTCGGCCTGCTGGTCCTGGTATCCCATCGGCGGGATGGAGGGGTAGCTGGCGGCCGGGGCAGGCTCCACGTAGCTGCCGTACGGATTCCCCTGCGCAGGGGTGCATGGGTGGGCGCGCTGTACGCCGCCCGGTGCGGCTGGCGGCTGCTGGCTGGCAGCTGACTGGCTGGTGACCGGCGCCGGTGGTGCGACGGGTGCGCCCGGCGCGTAGGCATAGCCCGGATCGGCGTAATCGGGAACCTGGTGCGCCCCGTTGACCTGGGCACGGCGTGAGCGGCCCGCCATTGGCGTGATCTGCCATTGCCGTAGTCACTACTGGGAGTGGCCGTTGCCGGGATGGCCGTTGCCGGTGTAGCCAGCCGCTGGCGTGACCGTTGCTGCCGTGGCCAGCGGCATGGCGTGGTCATCGGCGTCGGCAGCGGCGCCGCCGACGCTGACCTGCGCGGTGTTCTGGCGGTAGGACCGGCTGTCCGCCGCCTGGCTGGGCGAACGATGGGCTGGTCAGCGGGTCATCGTCGAGCGCCCCGGCTAAGCCCGCTGGCCAGGCTGGTCAGCATCGCGAGACTGGGCTGACCCGCCGGAGGCGTGGGGGTGGCGTCCGGCCGGAGGGGGACCGGTGTGTCGTTCCTGGGCGCGGCCGCGGCTGACGGCTGCGTGCCGGGGGCGGACCGGAAGCCGCTCGGTTACCGCCTCGCGCTGGCCGCTGGGCGCCGCGGTGCCGCTCCCGTTCCGTCGCGCGGGACACCGTCTCCCGCTCCGGCGCGCGCCGGGATGCCGCGTCGTCGCCGCCGGGATGCCGTTCCCGGCTCGCTGCCGCGGATGCCGTCTCCTCGCGCCGGGACGCCGCTTGGCCGTCCGCCGTGCCGCGTCGCGCGGTGATGCTGCTTCCGGCCGGGCAGGTCGCGTCGGCCGGGCGCGCGGAGCAGTCGGCGGCCGCAGGCGTGAGCTGGCCCCGGGCCGCGGGCCTGGCGTGCCCGTTCCTGGACGCTGCTGGCCTGGCGGCTCACCGGCCGGAGGCCTGGGCTCGCTGGTAGCCGTGCGCTGCGGGCGGTGGTGGCCAGTGGCTTGTCGGACGACAGCTGCGCCCAGTACTGCTCGTCGGTGAGCTTGTCCCACTCCATGCTGGGCCAGTCATCGTCGTCGCGCTTGCGCGAGCGCGCCCTTCGGGGCGTTCTGCCCTGCCCGGCCTGCGGCGTGAGTCGGAGCGGTCCCGGCCGGGGTCGGTCTTCGGCGGCGCAGGCCGGGTGCGGGCACGGGCGGCGGGCATTTCCTCGGACGGAAGTCCGCGGCGGGGAACTCGCTGGAGGCGAAGTCCGCCTCGGGCAGCGGCCCGGAGGCGAATTCGTCGGTGCGCGGGCCCGCGCGATGCGATACCTGGCCGTGGGAGCGTCCGCGGCGGGCAGTGAGGCCGAGGGAATTCACCGGAAGGGAAGTCGGCAGGCTGCGGCCGGAGAATTCGCCCGACGGGAAATCCGCGGCGCGCAGTGGCTCCGAAGGGAAATCATCGGCCGCCGGGCGCTGTGCGGGTCCCGGTGTCATACAGCGCGGGCGTGCTCTCCGGTCGCGACCGGTCCCGGCGCGGCGGCCGCTGTGGTCACGGCCGGACCCGGGCCGCCGGGCACCGGCGGTCACCGGCCGCCGGGCATCGGCTGGCTGTTCCACCGGCCCGCTGTCGTAGCGCCCGGGCCGTCGCTGCGGGTAGTCGTAGTCACCCGGCCGGGCGGCCTGGCCGCGCTCCGGGCGGCGGTCGTCGCCGTCGCGATAGCGCCGGTCCTGGGCCTGCGGCCGGGGCCGCGGCCCGCCGCGCGCGGGACCGCGACAGCGCCGGGGAGCCGCCGCGGTGCGCGCTCGTCCCGCCAGCCGGGGTCGTCGGCGTCGGGCCGGCCACGGCCGCGCTCGCTGGGCCTGCCCATCGGCTCATCGTGGTCGTCACTGCGCCCGAGCCGCACGCTCAGAAAGACGGCAATGAGAATCACGATGATAACGGCTGCGAGGCCGACCACGAGGAGCAGGACCATTACACCACCCAACGAGCCATGGCCATCTGGGTAGCGCTAGCTAGGCACGCGCGGCCATCGACGCGGGCCTTCCCCCGTGCAGCTAGCGCCTTGGATCATCCAAGGCTGAACTCTTGAACGTGATTCTGTCGGACCTGTATGGCCCGTGTCCTGCGTTTAGGAAATTTTTACTCCTCAAGCTTAACGCGCTGTAACGATACAGATTACGGAGTGGCTTTGGCGGTGAGCCTGCCACGGGCGATAGCCGCTTGCGCTATCGCCGACCACGCCGACTTTACGCTGGCGCCGGTCCGGAGCCTGAGCCTCGACCCGAGCGCGTAAACGGTAAAACGGTAAAGGTGGCCTTGGCCCACTGGGCATGGCGGATCATAACCCACAGTGCCTTTGCTATTGCGGGCCTGCCGGGCCCCTGCTGGAATTTGCCCCGTCTGAATACTCGTCGTTTGCGAGCCGATATTAAAAACAATCCAGTAGATGTAGGGGTTACCGGGGCAGCCGAGTCATCCACGACCACCGCCAGCGACTTCGTGCCCGCCGGAGCGCCGGACCAGTGGATTCCGGGATACCTTCCCGCCCCGTGGCAGGTGTAGGCCGAGCCCATCACCCCCTGGGGTGACGCCCGGGCTGGTCACGGTGATCCGGTTGGGAACGTCCGCCGGGACGGTCTTCGGGCCGCCGATCAGGCCGCAGCCGCTGACCAGGGCCATCCCGCTGAGCAGGGCGACCCATCTGAACCTGCTCACGTCCCCTCCGCCGAACTCGCTCCCGGTGGCGATCGTACGACGTCGCGCGGCGCACGGACCCGTGAAACCTCACTCAAGTGATCCAGGAGACGCAGGCTAGTCAGGCTGCCGGGAGGTCCCGAACATGATTTCGTCCCAGGACGGCACCGACGAGCGCCGGGACCGGCCCCCGGCGGCCTTCTTCCTGGCCGGGCGCTCCGGCGCCGGGGCCTGCTGGACACCGTTGGCGATCCTCATCGTCCTGCTCCGCGGCGGCCGGTCGCGGCGCGAGCCGGAGACGCGCACCGGCTCCGGCTGCGGGCGGGATTCCGGCTCGGCGGGCGCCTGGCTGAGCTTGACTGCCGATCGGCGTGACCGTGGCCGACCCGGGCTGGCGCGGCGCCATGGAGGGAAGGTCGGCGTCGGGCAGGCAGAGACCGGCGGCGGTGTCATCGGCCGGGCTGACGTGCCTGCTCCGCGGGTCGAACACCCACTCGGCGAGCCGGGGATGGCCGCCCGCGGTGAAGATGAGCGACACCTGCCAGCTGCCATCGGCCCGCTTGCGCGAGTCCCACTGCGCCTCCTCCATGTCCGCGCCGAGGTCGCTGAAGCGCTCGGCCAGCACCTCGCCCAGCCGAGCGGCCGGGCCCGAGTCGCCCGGGTGGCGGATGCTGGCCCCCTGGGCCTCCTGGGCCCGGTACGCGCGTTCAGCCAGCACCGGTCCCTCGAACCGCCGTACCCGCTCGATCGGCACCCCGGCCGCGTCAGCGATCTCTTCCGCCGTCTCTCCGGCCCGGATACGGTCCTGGATCTCCTTGGGTCGCAAGGGACTCTCCACTTCGATCTCGTACTGAGCGAGCCGGGAGAACTGCCCTCGCGCCACGATCCGCAGCCGTTCATCGATCGGCAGCGAGAAACGGCCGCTGCGCCCCGGTGCCGTCAGGACGGCATAGCTGCCATCCTCACTCACCGCGACCAGGCGCAGTTCCTGCATCGGCGTCCCTTCTGCGCCGCTAAGCGGTGCCGACGTGCCTGATGCCGCGCGAGGGCGTAGCTCGGACTTCCCCTCAGGGCGAGTCTGACGGGTCAGTACCGCTCTTGGCGAGCACCCGCACGGCATGTCCCCAGATCAACGACAGTATTCTGGTCGAGCCGCCCGCCGCGCGGGCCGAACCTGATATTCCCCGGCGGATCAGGCCTTGGCTCAGAACTCGTCGGCCGCCTCGACCGTCGAGCGCGCGTCGGCTCCGCTCCCTTCCGGCTCATCCGGGACGGCCACCAGTTCCACCGGCCCAGCAGCACGACCGTGGAGGGCACCAGCAGCGTCCGCACCAGGAAGGTGTCCATGAGGATGCCGAGCGCCAGCGCGAACGCGATGTCGCGGAACTGCTCGCCGCCCGAGCCGCGGCCCGCCACCACGCCGAAGACCACGAACGTGCTTAGGCCGAGGATCAGCCCGGCCGAGGTCACCGTCGTGCCGGTGACGCTCAGCGCCCGCGAGACGGCTCTCCGTAGCGGCAGCCGCTGTGCCTCCTCCCGGATCCTGGTCATCACCAGGATGTTGTAGTCCTCGCCGAGGGCGAGCAGGAAGATGAACATCAGGAACGGCAGGAAGAACACCAGCCCGCCGCTGTGGCCGATCTCGACGAACAGCAGCACGGCCAGGCCCAGCGCGGCCAGGTAGGACAGCCCGACCGAGGCGATCAGGTAGAGCGGCGCGACCAGGCTCCGCAGCACGAGGGCGAGCAGGATGCCGATGGCCAGGATCGCGATCGGGATCACCCGCACCAGGTCGCTGTTGGAGATGCTGCTGATGTCGTACAGCGCGGGCGCCTCGCCGCCGACGCCCGAGTCGGCGGCGCCGATGGACTTGGCCACCTGCGTGGTGGCCGCGCGCACGGCCGGGACCGCGTTCATGGCGGCGGTGCTGCCCAGGTCGCCCGCATGCAGCCCGACCGAGTACTGCACCGTGCGCCCGTCGGGGCTGATGTAGTTGCCGGTCGCCCGGTAGACCTCGTAGACGCGGCAGCGGCACTGCTGGTGCCGGGCGGGGGCAGCGGCGGCAGCGCACTGGCCGGGCCGAGCTTCGCGTGCAGTGCGGCGAACTCAGGGCGGGCAGTCGGCGCACCCGCCGGGTTCAGCGGGCCGGTCACGGTGGTGAACAGCCGGCTCGCCTTCAGCTTCTCGGTACCGGTGGCGAGCGCCGCCGGATGCTGCCAGACCGGATCGGCGAAACGGAAGATCAGGCTGGTCGGGTTGGCCGACGACTGCGGGAAGTGGCGGGCCAGGCAGCGCGGTGCCCCGCGGCCGAGTCGCTGCCCGCGGGCGGCGGTGGTGTCGCCGCCGAAACCGGACGCCGTGTAGCCGAGCACCGCGAAGCGCGAGCCCGCCGAAGACGACCAGGCCGGTCACCAGGGTTGGCACCGGGTGGCGGACGATCCGGGTGGCGATCCGGCCCCACGTGCCCGGCTTCCCGCTGCCCTGGATGCTCCAGGGCAGCAGCTTGGGCTTGCCGAAGACGCGCTGGAAGACCGTCCGCTTCTGCGCGAGCAGCGACAGCCGCAGCGACAGCAGGGCGAGCAGCAGGGTCAGCCCGGCGACCAGGATCACGCCGAGCGCGATGGCGAACGGGATGCCCAGGTCGGAGTAGAACGGGAAGCTGGCCAGCAGCAGGGTGAGCACCGCGGCGATCACCGTGCCCGCCGAGAAGGTGATGGTCTCGCCGACCTTGGTCACCGAGCGGACGATCGCCTCCCGGGCAGGCTGCCGGGGATGGATGAAGTCGCGGCCGAGCGCACGGAGCATCCCCCGAACCCGGTGGTCGCGTAGGACTCCTGGCCGTGCTGGGTCGCGCGCAGTTCCTCGCGCACCCGGAAGACCAGGAACAGCCCGTAGTCCGTGCCCGCGCCGAGCACCAGCACGATCATCAGGTACTGCGCGAGCGGCGAGACCTGCAGGCCGTGCTGCGCCGCCTCGGCGACCAGCGGCCCGGCGATGATGACCGAGAAGACCGCGGGGGCGATGGTGACCAGGGCGAGCGTGAACGACCGGAAGATCAGCACCAGCAGCACGATGATGAACAGGGCGAGTAGTTCTCGACCTGGTTGCCCGTGTTGCCCGACGCCTTCTGCTGGTCCACCTGGACCGCCACGCTGCTTAAGCCAGGTGGGCCTGCAGCCCGGCGGGCAGCCCGGCGTGCGCGATGGTGGCCCGCAGCGAGTCGACCAGGTCGGTGATCTGGTTCTGGCTGCCGCCAGCCTGGCTGGCCAGCACGATCAGCTGCCAGGCGTGCCCGTCCGGGAGCGGCCGCCGTCGATGACCTTGCTGACGCTGGCGCACGTTGCTCAGCTGGCCCTTCAGGCTGGTCACGGCGGTCACGTCGGCCGCGGTCAGCGGTGATCCGGACCGCGCGGCGACCACCGGAATCGGCACGCAGGCCCGCGGTGCCGAACGGGGCCGCGAGGTTGGCGGCGTGCTGGCTCGGCGCGCTGGTCCGGCAGGAACTTGGTGTTGTTGCTCTGGGTCACGCTGGACAGCGCCAGCAGCAGCGTGGCGGCGGCGATGGCCCCGGCCACCCATATCGCCAGCACCAGCCAGCGGAAGCGGACGCAGAACGAGCCGATGGCCCGGAAGATGGTGTCGATGTGCACGTGCCGAACAATACGCGGCCCGGGTGACGATCTTCGTGCCGCGTCCGGCCACAGGGCGGCCGACGCCGTCTATCATCGGTGGGCCATGACCACGGATGAGCGATGACCGGTCCCGCTGCGCCGCTGATCAGCGTCGTGCTGCCCGGTGGGCAACGTGGCGGAATTCCTGCCGACCTGCCTGGACTCGGTGCTCGGCCAGCCGGGCCGGTCGGCCTGGACCTGGAGGTCATCGCGGTCGATGACGCCTCGCGCGACGGCTGCGGCCCCATCCTCGGACCGCCGAGTAGGCCGGGACCCGCGCCTGCGGGTGATCCACCTGGCCGGAACGCGGGGCCCGGGCCCGCCGGATGCGCGGGCTGGCCTGGGCCGCGGGCACCTATGTGTGGTTCGTGGATCCCGATGACCTGCTGGCCGACGGCGCGCTGGCCGCGGTCGCGGCGCGGCTGGCCCTGCGGCTGAGCCAGGATGTGCTGCTCATCGACTACCTGATCCTGGGCTCCTCGGGCCGGACGCAGCCGAGCCCGGGCGCGGCGCTGCTGGCCGCGCCCCGGGCGGCGGCCGTGCCGGCCACGCTCACGCTGGCGGGCAGGTAGGCCCTGCTCGACCGGACCATGACCGTGTGGAGCAAGGTCTTCCGGCGGGAGTTCCTGCCTCGGCCTGGGTGTCTGCTTCCGCCGGGGATCCACGAGGACGTCCCGGTCTCCTGCGCGGCGCTGCTCGGCGCGGAGCGGATCGCGCTACTGGACCGGGTCACTGCTACCTGTCACCGGCGCCGCCGCCGGTCCTTCCTGGCCACGACCAGCATGGACCACTTCAGCATCTTCCTCGTCCTACGAGCAGGTGTTCGCCCGCCTGGACGCCGCGATGTGGCCGGCTGCAGGCGGCCGGGCGTCAGAGCGGCCGCGCTGTTCGGCCGGGCGATCGAGCACCTACAGCACCGGTGCTCGCGAGCGGGCTGAGTGCCGCGCCGGGCGCGGCGGGCGTTCTTCCGCCGGATGGCCGCCGACTACCGCCGCTACCGGCGCGTACGCTACCGGCGCCCGCCCGGCCTGCGCGGGATGAAGTTCGCCCTGATCGAGCGGGACGCCTACCCGGCGTACCTGGTCCTCGGGCCGCTCAACAACGCCCGGGTCGCCGTGACGCGTGCCGGGCGGGCGCGGCCGGACTGGCGGTCGCGGCGGCTGCCCAGTAGCGCGGCGGCCCAGTGATAAGAACCGGTTAATTGCAAATAAAGACTGGTTAATGCCGGCGCTGCATGCGTGTCAGCACGCTGCGGGATCACGCACCACGAAGTGGCCTCGCTGAGACCGTAATGGGAGCAAGAGCGGGAGGGAGAGGTACATGCGTCACCTCACCGGATTCATCCTGGCCAGTAGCCCTGGGCGCCGCGTTGTTCTTCGGTGCGGGCTGGGGCTTCACCCATCTGACCAGCCTTGCGGTGGAGGGCACCAGCCTGACCTCAGCGACCGGCCTGATCGCGCTGTCGGCCCTCGCCGCCACCGGCCTGTTCCTCGGCATCGTGATCGCGGTGCGGGCCATCTCGCCGCTGGCACCGGCCTGCCCGGGCTGGTGCTGCTGGCCTGGAGCGCGCTGCTGGCCGTGCGCTGACGCACCGGGCCCTGCGGTGGATCCCGCTGCAGGGCCACTCCTTCGGCGGCCGGTTACCGGGTCGCTGCTGGTGAGCGGCGTGCTGGCCCTGCTGGGCGCCGCGATGATCGTCCCGCTGTTCATTCCCGCCCGCTGGCGCGCCGCGCCCAGCCTGGGCATCGAGGAGGACGATTCCGACCTGCCGGTCACCGAACTCCTGTCCGCGCCGCCCGCGGTCCACGCGGCCGGGTAGAAATCGACCTCAGTGAGCCGCGGTGAACTGCTCGCTCTCGGTGGAACCGGCCAGCGCCACGGTCGGACGCGTCCGGCGCGATCGCGGATGTCACCAGGTCGAAGTACCCGGTGCCCGACCTCACGCTGGTGGCGGGTGGCGGTGTAGCCGTCCGCCTCGGCGGCGAACTCGGCGTCCTGCAGCCGCGACGTAGGCTGGCATGCCCTCGGCGCGCGTAGCCGCGGGCCAGGTCGAACATCGAGTAGTTCGAGCGCGTGGAAGCCCGGCCAGCGTGATGAACTGGAACTTGTAGCCCATCTGCGCCGAGCTCGCGCTGGAACTTCTCGATCGGTGCCGTCGTCCAGGTGCGCGCTGCCAGTTGAACGACGGCGAGCAGTTGTAGGCGAGCATCTGGTCCGGGTACTCGGTCCTGATCGCCTCGGCGAACTCGCGCGCCTCGTCGAGGTCCGGCGTGGACGTCTCCATCCAGAGCAGGTCGGCGTAGGGCGCGTAGGCCAGGCCGCGGGCGATCGCACGGCTCGATGCCGTTGCGCACCCGGTAGAAGCCCTCGGCGGTCCGCTCGCCGGTGAGGAACGGCCGGTCGCGCTCGTCCGACGTCGCTGGTGATCAGCGTGGCCGCCTGCGGCGTCGGTGCGGGCCACGACGCAGCGATCGGCACGCCGCAGCACGTCGGCCGCGAGGCGGGCCGCGTTCAGCGTCCTGATGTGCTGGCCGGTCGGGATCGAGCACCTTGCCGCCCAGGTGGCCGCACTTCTTCTCGGACGCGAGCTGGTCCTCCCAGTGCACGCCCGCGGCGCCGGCCGCGATCATCGCCTTCATCAGCTCGAAGGCGTTGAGCACGCCGCCGAAGCCCGGCCTCGGCGTCGGCCACGATCGGGCGCCAGCCAGTCGGCTGGTCGCCGTCGTGCCGTCCTCGGCCTCGGCCCAGCTGATCTGGTCGGCGCGCAGCAGCGCGTTGTTGATGCGGCGGACCACCTGCGGGACCGAGTTGGCCGGGTAGAGGCTCTGGTCGGGATAGGTCTGCCCGGCCAGGTTGGCGTCGGCCGCGACCTGCCAGCCGGACAGGTAGATCGCCGGCAGCCCGGCCTCGGACCTGCTGCACCGCCTGGTTGCCGGTCAGCGCGCCGAGCGAGTGCACGTAAGTCTCGCTCGTGCAGCAGCTGCCACAGCCGCTCGGCGCCCAGCCGGGCCAGCGTGTGCTCCTCCTGCACCGAGCCGCGCAGCCGGATCACGTCCTGCGCGGAGTAGGTGCGCTCGGACGCAGCGCCAGCGCGGAGCTGGCCGCCCATCCTCGCCAGCCGCGCCGCCTGCTCGGCGGCGGATGATCGTGCCGGTGCAGCCGTTGGGCCGCGCTGCCGCCCGTTGCCGATGCCGTTGCCGCTGCGTGCCCTCGAGGCGATGATCGCTCACGGTCATCCTCCGATCTATGTCGTCCCCGGGTGGTACTGCGAGCCTGCCTGCGCCGGCGCGGTCCGGCACCATGGATCAGCAGCTGGAAGATCTGCAAAGTTTTCATCTAGACTGAAGAAATGACAGGACTTTCTTAGAAGCAAGAATCTGGCGTCATCTTGACGTCAGAGTGGTCTGAGACCTTGCTACGTTCGGCCAGCGCCTCGCGCCACCTGCGGCGCGCCCGCGGCCTGACCCTCGCCGAGCTCGGCGCTGCGGGTCGGGCGGGCGCCGTCGGCGCTGTCGCTGCTGGAGAACGGGCGCCGCGAGCCGAAGCTCTCGCTGATCGAGTCGCTGGCCACGGCGCTGTCGGTGGCGCCGGAGCGAACTGCTGCGCCAGCCAGCCGCCGAGCCGCCGTGCGCAGCTGGAGATCATGCTGGAGGAGGCGCAGCGCGACCCGGTCTACCGCGACCTCGGCCTGCCCTACCTGAAGGTCGGCGCCCGGGTGCCCAGCGACGTGCTCGAGCATCTGGTGGCGCCTGTACGCCGAGCTGCGCGCGCAGCGGACCCGGCCGACCGCCACGCCCGAGGAGGCGCGGGCGGCCAACGCGGAGCTGCGCGGCGGCCATGCGCGAGCGCGGCAACTACTTCGCCGAGATCGAGCGGCTGGCCGTCCGGCGCCCTGGCAGGCGGTCGGCTACCACGGCGGGGCGCTGTCCCAGGAGCACGCTGCTCGCCATCGTCAGCCCACCACGGGTTCACGGTGAACTACGCCGAGGACCTGCCCAGGTCGGTGCGGTCGGTGACCGACCTGCGGCAACCGGCGCATCTACCTCAAGCAGGAGGCGGTGGGCATGCACACGCCGCGGGCCATCCTGCTGCAGACGCTCGGGCACTTCGTGCTCGGCCATGACATACCGCGTGACTTCGCCGACTTCCTCCGGCAGCGGGTCGAGGCCAACTACTTCGCCGCGGCGGTGCTGGTCCCCGAGCAGTCCGCCGCGCGCGTTCCTGGCCGACGCCAAGCAGGCGAGGGACCTGTCGGTGGAGGACCTGCGGGACGTGTTCTCGGTCTCCTACGAGATGGCGGCCCACCGGTTCACCAACCTGGCCACCCATCACCTGGGCCTGCCGTGCCACTTCGTCAAGAACGACGAGAGCGGGGTCATCTACAAGGCCTATGAGAACGACGGCGCTGGTGCTGCCCGCCGACGCGTCCGGGGCGATCGAGGGCCAGCGGCATGTGCCGCAGGTGGTCGGGCGGCGAGGTCTTCGCCGCGCGCGGACCGGTTCTCGCCCGACTACCAGTACACGCGACACGCCGTCGGGCACCTACTGGTGCGTCGCCTACGTCGGACCCTGGGCGCGAGCGCGGCTTCGCCATCACCCTCGGCGTCACGTACGAGCACTCCCGCTGGTTCCGCGGCCGCGACACGGCCATCGCGGGTCGTCTCGCGCTGCCCCGACGGCGACTGCTGCCAGCGCCCGCCTGACCGCGCTGGCCGCGCGCTGGGAGGGCATGGCCTGGCCGTCGGCCCGGGCCCACTCGCACATCCTGTCCGCGCTGCCGACCGGGAGCTTCCCGGCGTGGACGACGACCGACGTGTACGAGTTCCTCGACTCCCGCGGCCCAGGGTGAAGGACTGGCAAAACGGATTCCGCGCCTACCCAGCGGGGAATAGACTGGCCCCGGCGGGCTGGACAAAGATCATGGCCTCGCCTCTGCCGCCTTCCCGGGACCGGGTCAGCCGTCCAGGGGGCCTGTCGACGTTTTCGGCCGGCCTGCGCCCAGGCCGGACACCGGTGACGGCTTCGCCCGCCGGCATGGGCAGGGGAGCGAGTTGAGCGGGCTATTGCGGTGAAACCTGGTGCGGAGGCGCACCCGTCGGCGGCGCATCGGCCCGCCCCCCGTCTCGCCGCTTGGCGCGACCCGGTGACCTTTGATCATCGCGGCGGCCACCGTAAGCTGGCGCTGGGCCCGTGGATATACTGGAGCCCAGCTTCTGCCCGGGTGCCTGCTCGGGCTCACCGAGTATGACGACGGGTCCTACTTCGGCAGTTCCGTCCATCTGACCGGGGGCATCCTGCCCTACCGTGACTTCATCTTCGTCCAGCCGCCGGGATCGTGCTGCTGATGTCCTGTCCCCGGCCGCCCCGGTGGCCAAGATCACCGTGGCACGGCGGCGGGCATGGCCATCGGGCGGGTGCTCACCGATGCTCGCGTGAGCGCGGCCGCATGCGGTCCTGATCGGCCTGCTCGTGCGCCACCGTGGCGCGCTGGCCGCCCTGATCGCGTGCGGCGTTGGTGCCAGTGTTCCCCTCGACGCCATCGCGGCCGCCCATACCGTGCTCGTCGAGCCGTGGCTGGAAGCTGTTCTGCCTCGCTCGGCGCCGTGGCCGTGTTCGACGGGGACCGGCTGACGGGCCGAAGCGGCCTGGCATGGCTGGCGTGCGCGTGGGCGGCGTTCGGGTCTCGCCGGGGCCATCGAGGGGTGGGCGCTCGTCCCGGTCCTGGTCGTGCTGGCGACATTAGCCTGCCGTGGGTGCGGGCGGGCGCTCACGTTCGCGGCCGGGGTGGCGCCCACCTTCCTGGTGACGGTGCTGCCGTTCGCCGCGCCAGCGCCCGGGCGCTTCTACCTCAGAGCCTGATCGTGGCCCAGTGTGGCACCGGGCGCCTGTGCTCCGGCGTGCCGGTCTGTGGCCTGCCGCCCAGGAGATGGCCGGGCTCAGCCACATCCATCTCTCCCCGGCCAGGCCGACCTACGCTGGCTGCACGCAGCCGCACCTGCGGATGCACTCGACGATCGTCTTCACGGTGGTCGTCCTGAAAGTGCTGCTGACGGTGGCGGGCTGGCCCCGGAGATCGTGGTCACCAGGCGGCCGCCGCCCCCGCGCTGGATGCGTTCGCGCTTGGTGACTCTCCGCGCTGATCACCGTGGTGCTGTTCATGCTGCCCACCCAGTTCCACTCATCACTTCGCGGCGTTCCTGGCGCCGTTCCTCGGTCTGGCCATCGCCCTTGCCCGCCGCCCGCCTGCTGGACACCCGGCTGGGGGAGAGGCGAGGACGGCGGGACCGGCCGGGCCGCCCAGCCCGCCGGGGCCCGCTGGCCTGGGCGGCGACCGGGCTGGCGCGCGGCCATCCTGGTGGTGCCCACCATCTTCCAGGTCCGCGCCGAGGGGCCGTAGCTCAGGGCCATCATCGCCCCCACCGGGCCGGGGAGCATCGCGGCCTCGCGCGGCCTGGATCCCGCCCGGGTCGTGCGTCGCCACCGACGAGGTCCTCGCTGCTCATCCTGGCCGACCGGTTCGTCACCGACGTGCCGGGCTGCTCGCCGATGGTGGACGGCACGGGCACCGACACACCGAGCCCTGTCGCGGCGGCACGCCCGGCACTTGCCGGCGCCGGCAACCTGGCCGTGGCGGCGGCCTGGCGGCAGGAGTTCGCCCATCGCCCAGTACGCCTGGCTCTCCGCCTACAGCCACCGCCGGATCGCCTCTGGTCACCCGGGCTGCGCGCCTATTTCCACAGCCATTTCTGCGCGCCGGTGATGTCCGAACCCGCGGGGATGTGCTCACCGGCGTCAGCGCAGCGGCGGGTAACCGGCGTAGTTCTCGGCCAGCTGAGATGGCCGCCGCGCGCGAGCTGGTGACGTAGCGCAGCTGGGACAGCTGCAGCTCCTCGGTCATCGGGTCGGCGTCCGGCGCGAGCGGTGCAGCATCGTGGTCATCCACCACGAGAAGTGCGTGGCCCGCCAGACCCGGCGCAGGCACGTGTCGGAGTAGCGTCGGTCAGGCGGCTGTCCCCGCGCAGCAGCGCCTCCAGCGCGTCGGCCAGCACGGTCGACGTCGGCGATGGCCGAGGTTCAGCCCTTGGCGCCGGTCGGCGGCACGATGTGCGCGGCGTCGCCGGCCAGGAACAGCCGACCGTACCGCATCGGCTCGACTGACGAAGCTGCGCATGCGGGTGACGGCCTTGTCGAGGATCGGGCCTTCCTTCAGCTGCCCAGCCGGCGCAGCGCGAACCGGCGCTGCAGCGCCGCCCAGATCCGCTCGTCCGGCCAGTCCTCGAGTCCGGTCGTCCGGGGTGACCTGCAGGTAGAGCCGCTGACCTGCGGGCGTCCGCATGCTGTGCAGGGCGAAGCCGTCGGGTGACGGTCGTAGATCCAGCTCGTCGATGGACGGCGGACGCTCGGCCAGGATGCCCAGCCAGGCGTACGGGTAGTCCCGGTCCCGGACGGTGAGCAGGCTCGGCTGATGGATGGGCCTGCGAGATGCCGTGGAAGCCGTCGCAGTCCGACGATCGCAGTCGCAGGCGACCTCGCGCCGCTCGTCGGACGGCGGTGTGTGGACGGACCGGCTGACCGGTGTCCAGGCTTACCACCGCGGTGCCGCTGATCTCGAACTCCAGCGCCCCGCCCGTCGGCCAGGCCGCCGGGCGATCAGGTCCTGACCACCTCGGTCTGGGCGTAGATGGTGACCGTGCGGCCGCCGGTGAGGTCGCGGAAGTCCAGGTGGTGGCGCTCCCCGGCGAACTGCAGGTAGATGCCGCCGTGCTCCAGCCCTCGGCGGTCCAGTCGGCCGCTGCGCGAGGCCTGGCTTCGCGCAGCAGCTTGACCGTGCCGTCCTCCAGCAGCCCGGCCCGCTGCCTGGCCTCGCAGTAGGCCCGGCTGCGGTCCTCCACCACCACCGAGTCGATGCCGCGCTAGCGCCAGCAGATGGGACAGCAGCAGCCGCGGCCGGGCTTAAGCGCCGACGATGCCTACCTGGGTCCTCATGGCTGCGGCGGGCGGTCAGAACGGGTAGGGGGCGATCTCTCCCGGATGGTGACCCAGCGGCGTGTCGGTGAACGCGTCGAGGTTGGCGGTCGCCGCCGAAGCGGGCCCCGGTGCCCGAGGCGAGCACCCCGCCGAACGGCGTGTTCGGCGCGTCGTCCACGGTCTGGTCGTTGATGTGCACGATCCCGGTCGGGATCCGCCGGGCCAGGTCCAGGCCGCGCATCACGTCGCGGGTGAGGATGCCCAGCGACAGCCCGTACTCGGTGTCGCGCGGCCAGCTGGACCGCCTCGTCCGACGGTCGAGAACCGGATCACCGGCGCGACCGGGCCGAACACCTCGCTGCGCGTACGGCGGGCATCGCGGGCGCGACGTCGGCGAGCACGGTCGGCCGGTAGAACAGCCCCTCGTAGGTGCCGCCGGCGGCCAGCCGGGCGCCCGCGTCCACGCTGCGCGGTGACCAGCGCCGTGGACCTTGTCGCGCTGCCGCTCGTCGATGATCGGGCCGAGCGCGACCTGCCCGGTCGGCCGGGTCGCCGACCGGCAGGTGCTCGGCCTTGCTCGGCCAGCGCGCGCCGACGTAGTCGTCGTAGACCGCCTCGTGCACGAGGTGCCGCCCGGTCGTCATGCAGATCTGGCCCTGGTGCAGGAACGAGCCCCAGGCGCCCGGCGGACGGCGGCCCGGTCCAGGTCGGCGTCGTCCAGCACGATCAGCGCCGAGTTGCCGCCGAGCTCCGAGGTGGCAGCGCTTGAGGTGCGCGGCGGCCAGCTCGCCCGACCCGGCCGTCAGCCGCGGTGGAACCGGTGAACGAGATCACCCGCACCAGCGGGTCGGTGATCAGCGCCTCGCCCGACGTCCGGCCCCGCCGGGCAGCACGTGCAGCAGCCCCTCGGGCAGGCCCGCCTCCTCGAACACCCGGGCCGAGCACCACGCCGCCGCAGACCGCGGTGCGCGGGTCGGGCTTGAGCACGCACCGCGTTGCCCAGCGCCAGCGCCGGCGCGACCGAGCGGATGGCCAGGATCTGCGGGAAGTTGAACGGGGCGATGACGCCCACCACGCCGACCGGGACCCGCTCGATGAAGCTGAGGTTGGGCTGACTCGCTGGGCAGCAGCTCCCCGGAGGGCCGGGACGGCAGCGTCGCCGCCTCGAAGATCTCCTCGGTGGCGACGTGGGTCTCGAACTGCACCGCGCCGGGGATCTTGCCGCTCTCGCGGATGTCCCACTGCTCGATCTCGGCGGCGTTCGCCCGCCAGATGTCACCGGCGCGGCGCAGGATCGCCGCCCGCTCGGTGTAGGGCAGGGCGGCCCAGGCGGGCTGGGCGGCGGCGGCGGTGGCGGCGGCGGCGGCAACGTCGGCGGGCGCGGCGATGCCGAGTCCGCCCGAGCTCGGCGCCGGTCGCGGGCTCGATGACGGCGCGCGTCGCCGCCAGCGGCCTGCTTCCAGCCGCCCGGAGTAGACCTTTGCCCCGCCAGGTGGATTCATCCAGGAACGTCACGGGGCCCTCCCTCGGTCGGCCCGCTCGTGCGGGAGGCGAACAACAGTTCTTAAGACGAACATGGCGAATCTAGGGCGAACGCCATCAGGGTGTCAACGCGCCCGAGCAGAGCGTGCTCGCCCGCGGTCACCGCAGGCCGGGCGCGCGCCCAAACCGGCCTCTAGCCCGATCCCGGCCGATCATGCTACGCCTTATACATGAATCAGTATCCCCAGGCGGGAACACCGGTCACTGCCGCTGCGACGATCCGGCGATCGCGAAGGTCGCCGCCGTGCCCAGGCGGAGGAGATCTCGCTGGTCTGGTTCCTCTACGCCGACCACGGCGGGATCATCCGCGGCAAGGCGGCATCGGCCGAGGCTGCTGCTAGCCCGGATGGTCACCGGGATCGGGCACACGGTGGCCATGATGGCGATGTCGATGCTCGATCACCTGCAGCCGGTGGAGGGCATGGGCCCGGTCGGCGAGGTCCGGATCATGCCGGACCCGGCCACACGTTCGTCGCCGCTGCCGTACGCGCCGGGCGCGGGCGCGATGCTGGCCGATCTGGTCCAGCCGGACGGCGAGCCGTGGGACGGCCTGCGCGCGTACCTACCTCAAGCAGGCCGTCGCCGACCTGGCCGCGAGGGTTACGCGGCGAGCCGCCGCGTTCGAGCCCGAGTTCACCCTCGGCCGCCGGGAGAGCCGGCCCGGACGGCGGGCCCGGACCGGCTGGTGCCGCATCGACGACAGCCTGTGCTACTCGGCCACCGGCTTCCATCAGGCCCACGACTACGCGGTCGACCTGCACGCGCGCCCTGCAGGCGCAGGGCATGCAGGTCGAGAACTACTACCCCGAGCTCGGCCACGGCCAGCAGGAGATGTCGGTCCGGCACGCCGCCGGCGCTGCGCGCCGCCGACAACCACGTGCTGTACCGGGAGACGGTGCGCGGGATCGCGTTCCGCCGCGGGATGTGGGCGAGCCTGGCGCCCAAGCCGATCGCCGACCAGGCGGGCAACGGCGCTCACCTGCACGTGCTCGCTGCGCGAGCCTGGGCCCGGACGGCCAGCCGGGGCAGCCGGTGTTCTACGACGCCGCCGACCGCAACCGGCCTGTCGGCAGACCGGGCTACCACTTCATCGGCGGCCTGCTCGCGCACCTGCCCGCCCTGGTCGCGCTGACCTGCGCGAGCGTGAACAGCTACCGCAGGCTGGCGCCGCAGATGTGGAGCAGCGCCTACACCGTCTACGGGATGGACAACCGCGAGGCGGCGGTCCGGATCTGCTCGCCGATGCGCGACGACCCGGGCAGTTCGGTCAACCTCGAGCTGAAGCCGTCCGACTCCAGCGCCAACCCCTACCTCGCGCCTCGGCGCGCTGCATCTACGCGGGCCTGGACGGCATCCGCCGCAAGCTCGACCCGGGCGAGGCGGTGAACGTCGACCCGGCGACCCTCACCGACGCGGAACGCCTCGCGGCGGCGCGCGCACCGGCTGCCTGCCTCGCTGGACGCGGCGCTGGATGCGCTGGCCGCCGACGACCTGCTGATGGAATCGCTCGGCGACCTGCGCCGCCGCGCCTACCTGGCCGTGAAGCGGTCCGGAGGCGGCGGCGCTTCGCGGACGCCGACCCCGCCTACGAGTGCTTCGAGCACTTCACCAAGATCTGAGTTCCTGATCTGCCGTCGTCGGCGCGGTCCGGGTGGCCGAGCTGATCGGGCGCGGCGAGCACGCCCGGCGCGCGTTACCGGCTGCCCGATGACCCGGCCCGCCGGTAAACCCTGCCACCCGGGGGCCGTTCGCGGGGTGGCGGCCGTCATTCTGCCGGAGCGGCCGCGCGAGCCAGCCGCAGCCAACTGCGTAAACTGGCGCACCCGCGCTGTTAGAAGCAAACCGGCACGCACGCGCGGCACCAGCATGGGAATGATAACGATTGCACCGGCCGGGACACAAGCCCGAGCTACAGCCGCAGCTGGGCGTCCGCCGGGCTGCGGGCGAGGGCGGCTTTCATGGTCGAGGTCCACAATTTCTCATACGGGCTGCTCAACCCCGGTCTTGGCCTACCTGGCGTCGTGCCTGGGCTGCTTTCTTGGCCTGCGGTGCACGGCCCGTGCCCGGGCCATGCAGGGCGCGGCACCGCGCGACCGGTGGCTGCTGCTGGCGGCCCGTGTCGATCGGGGCCACGGGCATCTGGGTCATGCACTTCATCGCCATGCTGCGGGTTCACCATCCCGGGGCGGATGATCACCTACTAACGTGCCGAGTCACCATCGGCAGCATGCTGATCGCGGTCGCCGCGTGGTCAGTTCGTCGGGCTGCTCATCGTGGGCTTCGGCGAGGCGGAGCCAGGCCGGTTGCTGCTCGGTGGCACGGTCGTCGGGCTAGGCGTCGCGAGCATGCACCACATGGGCGTATGGGCCATGCGCATGCCCGACTACGATGGGCTACGCCACCGCCCCTGCTGGCTGCCTCGGTGCTGATCGCGGTCGTCGCGGAGACCAGCCGCGCTGTGAGGCCGCGCTGCGCCTGGCGAAGCGTACGGCACACACCTGCTGGCTATCTCCTGATCATGGGCGTGGCCGTGAGCGGGATGCACTACACCGGCATGGCCGGCCGTGCATGCCCCAGCCACCCGGCGTGCCGGGCATGGTCGGCCATGGGCAGCGGCGCCACCGGGATAGCCTTCCTGCTGCCGCTCATCCTGGGCGATCACCGATCGCTGACGTTCCTGATGACGATCGATCGTCACCCTGGCAGCCGACCGAGGCCGAGATCCAGACGGAGGACGCCGGCCCCGACTGAGGCTGCACCCGGCGCAGTATGTCCGCGGGAGCTTGACCGGCGCGGCGCCAACCCGGCGCGCGTCGCCGCCTGCACGCCGGAGTTAGCGGCAGCCTCGGCCGGGCGCCCGGGTTGGTCTCGGGTTCATATCGGCGCCGTGAGTGCACTTTACGAACAAGGGTTCTATGCGCGAACATGGCGTGCGGAAGCGATGGGCCCGGCAGGAACCCGAGAGGTGGCGATGGCTGATTTCCTCGGACCGGCGACGTGGCCGAGGCGGACCGGTTCGCGCAATGGCGCCACTGGATCTCGTCCACCTTCGTCCCGCTGGAGTGCGCCCAGGTCAGCGGGAGCCGTTCCGCGGCGAGGTGGCGAGCTGGGAGCTCGGCGAGATGCTGGTCTCGCGGGTTGATGCCGACCCCGCACCTGGCGTCGCGGACCCGGCGCATGATCGCCATGCGGGACACGCCGTACTACAAGGTCGGCCTGCTCACCCGCGGCTCCTGCCAGCCACCCAGGAGGGCCGCGAGGCGCTGCTCCGCCCGGGTGACCTCGCCATCTACGACTGCCGCCGCCCGTACACCATGGCGTTCGGCGAGCGCGCACCAGATGTCCTTCCTGATGTTCCCCTGCGACCGCCTCGGCTGCCGCGTGCGGCGCGGTCGACCAGGTCCTGGTCAGCCCGGTGTCCAGCGCCGAGAGCACCGGCTCGCTGGTCGCCCCGTTCCTGCGGCAGCTGGTGGCCAACCTGAGCAGTCGAAGAGCCCGGTCAACTGTCTGAGCTGGCGGACAACCTGCTGGACCTGCTGGCCACGATGTTCGGGAGCGGGCCGGCGCGTCGCCCACCGACCCCGCCACCGTGCGGCGCTCGCTGCTGCTGGGCGTGCAGGAGTGGATCGACGCTCACCTGGGCGACGCCGATCTCGGGTCAGGTCACCATCGCCAGCGCGAACCACATCTCCGTCCGGTACCTGCACAAGCTCTTCCACGAGGAGGGTACGTCGGTCGCCCGCTGGGTGCGGGAACGCAGGCTGGACAACTGCCGCCGCGACCTCGAGGACCCGGCGCTGGCCCGGCGCGGGGTGCAGGCGATCGCCCGGCGCTGGGGCTTCCAGGACGCGGCCCACTTCACCCGGATCTTCAAGGCCAGCTTCGGGGAGCCGCCCGGGCAGTACCGCCGCGGCGAGCTGGTCGGGCGGCATCAGCCGGTCTGGGGCATGTCCCGCCGGTCTCTCAGCCTGCTCCGCATCCACCGGGGCGTCCCGCGGCGCGGGGCCTGCGGCCCCCCGCCCGCCTCCCCATCCCCTTCATGGCGGCCGCTCGCACGGCGCAGGATCGACAGGACACCACCCGGTGACGCCTCGCGCGGGCCGGGTTACCGGCCACGGCCCCGGCGCCGGAACGGCGGGCCGACCGCCCGGCCTGGCTCACGCGCGTGGCGCGTGGGCGTGCCCGCCAGGGCGTGCACTGTGGCGCAACTGCCGGGCACTGTGCGACAAACCACCTGCGGCCATCTGCGCCGATGCTGCATAGCACGCATCGGCGCACAGGAGGCCACCGACGTGAGTCACACCGACGACAACGCGCAGCGTCCGCTGCCGGCCCTGCGAGTGGTCCCGGGCTGAGCCGCCGCGCCTTCGTCGGCGGGATGGCAGGCGCGCGGCCGGGCTCGGCCTGGCCGCCTGCAGCAGCGGTCTCAAGGGCGGGAGCTCCGCCAGCACCGGGACCATAAAGATGGGGTTCCATCAGCCCCGTGACCGGGCCGGATGCGGCATTCGCCACCGCCAACCCGTTTGTGCTGAAGAAGGTGCAGGAGGCGTTCGCCAGGGCCTGACCATCGGCGGGAAGAAGTACACGGTCGAGATCTTCACGGCCGACAGCCAGTCCAGCGACTCGCGCGCCGCCCAGGTCGCCCAGCAGCTGATCACCCAGAACAACGTGGACATCATGCTCACCACCTCCGCCCGGAGACGGTGAACCCGGTCTCCGGACCAGTGCGAGGCGGCGCACGTGCCCTGCATCGGCACGATCGTGCCCTGGCAGTCCTGGTTCCTGGGCCGTGGCGGCAAGATCGGGTCTCGAGCCGCCACCTCCAGCGCCTTCAAGTACACCTACCTGTACTTCATCGGGCTGGAGAACGAGCTCGCCGCCCAGGGGCCGGGCTGGAAGCTGATCCCGACCAACCAGCAAGGTCGGCGGGCTGTGGCCGAGCGACGCGGACGGCCAGGCCTTCCGCGGCGCGTTCACCAAGGCGCTGCCGCCGCAGGGCTACACCGTGTACGACCCGGGCCCCTACCCGGACGGGACGACCGACTTCACCTCGATCATCAACAAGTACAAGGCGCACGACGTGGAAGGATCGTCTTCGGCTGCCCGCTGCCGCCGGACTTCCTGACGTTCTGGAAGCAGTGCAACCAGCGCAGGGGTTCACGCCGCGGATCGCCGCCATCGCCAAGGCGCTGCTGTTCCCCAGCGTCGTCAACGCGCTCGGCCCGCTGGGCAAGAACCTCGTGACCGACGCCTGGTGGACCCTGACCGTGCCGTTCAAGTCCTCGCTCACCGGCACTGACCGCCCAGCAGTACGCCAACGAGGTTCAGGCCTCCACCGGCCAGCAGTGGCAGCAGTCGATGTCGTTCAACTACGCGGTGTTCGAGATCGCCGCGCACGCGCTCAAGCTGGCATTGGCGACCCGCACGACCATCAGGCCGTGGCGGACGCCATCGGCAAGTCCCAGGGTGAGGTGATGACCGGGAAATACGACTTCACCAGCGGCCCGGTGAAGAATGTCTCCAATCACCCCGACTACATGGCGCAATGGCAGACCGAGCAAGGACCCGAAGTTCATGACGACCTGCTCATCGTCAACAACGCGGCGGACCCGACGGTGCCGATCGACGCCAAGCTCCTCCCGTTGTGACGCTGCTGCAGGTCGAGGACGTGCACCAGCAGTTCGGCGCCCTGAAGGTGCTGAACGGCATCAGCGCTGGCGGTGCCGCGGGGCGGGCAGGCACTGGGCGTGGTGGGCCCGAACGGGGCCGGGAAAACCACCCTGATCGACATCGTGGCTGGCGGGCGCTTACCTGGCCGGGAAGCCGGGTACGCCTCGGTGAAGCCACGATGTCACCATCGCCTCGCCAGGCCACGGGCCCGGCTGGGGCTTCGGCCGCACCTACCAGGTGCCCCGCCCCTTCGGCTCGATGACCGTGTTCGAGAACGCCCATCGTCGCGGCCGTGCGCGGGAGATCACCTGCGGCGCCGGGCCGCGCACGCGGCCGCCTACGCCGCCCTGGCCCGCACCGGCCTGGCGGCCAAGGCCGGACGTGGCGCGCACCGGCTGACCCTGCTGGAGCGCAAGCGGCTCGAGCTGGCCCACGCGCGCTCGCCGCCCAGCCTATCCGTTCTGCTGCTCGATGAGATCGCCGGTGGCCTCACCGAGCCGGAAACCGATGCGCTGATCGGCACCATCCGGGCGGTGCACGAGGCGGGCACCACCATCGTCTGGGTGGAGCACATCATGCGGCGCTGACCCAGGTGGTGGAGCGGGCCGTGTGCCTGGCCGACGGGCGGCTGCTGTTCGACGGCACGCCCGGCCAGATGCTGGCCGACCCGGAGGTCCGGCGGGCCTACCTCGGGGGCTCGGTCGGGTGAGCACGCTGGCGTGTCGACGATCTCGACGCCGGCTGCGAGGACTTCCAGGCGCTGTTCGGGGTGAGCCTGGACCTGGCCGACGGGGAGACCGTCGCCCTGGTGGGGGCGAACGGGGCGGGCAAGACCACGCTGCTGATGACGATCGCCGGGGCGCTGCGGCGCCTGGCGCGGCGGCATCACGCTGGACGGCACCGACATCACCGGCCAGCCCGACTACCAGCAGGGCCGCGGTCGGGCGTGGTGCTCGTGCCGGAGGGACGGCGGCTGTTCCGGCAGCCTGACCGCCGAGGAGAACATCCTGATCCCGGTCGGCCGCCGGGCGGCTAGGCCCGTGGACGCTGGCGGCGCTCTACGAGACTGTTCCCGATGGTGGCGGCGCGGCGCTCGCACCGGGCGGCGCTGCTGTCCGGCGGCGAGCAGCAGGCGGTCGCCATCGCCCGGGCGCTGGCGGCCAGCCCTGGGTGCTGCTGCTGGACGAGGTGTCGCTCGGGCTGGCGCCGGCCGTCGTCGACGCGCTTCTACCAGCTGCTGCCCGCGATCCAGGGGTCCGGGGTGTCGGTGCTGCTGGTCGAGCAGGACGTGGACCGGGCGCTGGCCGCCAGCTCGCGGACCGTGTGCCTGCTGGAGGGGCGGAGTGGTCATGACCGGCGAGAGCGCCTCGCTGGACCGGGACGCCCTCATCGCCGCCCTACTTCGGCCAGTCGCCGGAGGTGCGCACGCATGACCGTGGGTGAACGACATCCTCCGGGGATCTTCCTGGGCGGCGCCTACGCGCTGACCGCGGTCGGCCTGTCGCTCATGTTCGGCGTCGATGCGCATGGTCAACCTGGCCCACGGCGATCTGGCGGTGTGCGGCACCTACCTGGCCACCACGGTGATGGCGGCGCGTTCGGCGTGCCGCTGTGGGTCGCCATGCTGATCATGGTCCCGCTGGCGTTCCTGCTGCGGCCTGGTGCTCCAGCTGAGCCTGTTCGGCCGGGCCCTGCGCAGCGGGACGACGGCGCCGCTGCTGGTGACGTTCGGCCTGTCGGTCATCATCGAGAACCTGCTGCTGCAGACCTACTCGGCCAACACCCGGGGTGCCTGCGGGCCGCCTCGACGTGGCCGCGGTCCACGTCGGCGGCCTGGTGCTGCCCTGGCTGGCGATGCTCAAGCTGATACTCGCGCTGGTGGTGATCGGCGGGCTGAGCGTCGCTGCTCCGCTACACCGCCTGGGGGCAGGCGGGTCCGCGCGACCTCCGACGACCAGGCCGTGGCCCGGCTGCAGGGGATCCGGGTGAGGCCGCTGTTCGCGTCGGTCACCGGGATCGCGATCGCGGCCGCCGCGCTGGCTAAACCCTCAACGCGGTCACCACCGGCGTGTACCCGGCGCTGGGCGCGCTCACCCTGATCTTCGCCTTCGAGGCGGTGATCATCGGCGGCCTCGGCTCGCTGCTGGGGCACGCTGGTCGGCGGCATGCTGCTCGGCATCACCCAGGTCGCTCGTCTCGCAGGTGAGCGTGCCGTACGCGATTCTCGCCTCGCAGCTGCTGTTCCTGGTGGTGCTGGCGGTCCGCCCGCAGGGCCTGTTCGGCAACCCGCAGATCGTGGGCTGACAGGGAGGAAGATGGCACCCGTGGGTACCCGCTCCAGGCGCCGGGGACCGGCGGTGGCGGTCACCCGCTGGAGCCGGGCCGCGACGGTCACCGCGGTCATGTCCGTGCTCGCGCTGGCCGTGCTCGCGGCGCTGCCCTACCTGGCCGGACCGGGATCACCCAGGCGCTGGTCACCTTGTTCCTGCTGGTGAGCATGGCCGCGCTGTGGAACCTGCTGGTAAGCTGCGCCAGGGCATGATCTCCTTCGGGCCAGCAGGCCTACCTGGGCATCGGCGCCTACCTGGTCTGGCTCGTGAGCAAGACCGGGCGTGAGCCGCGTTCGCCGGGATCGCGGTGGCGGCCATGCCGGCTGCGCGGTGGCCGCGGTTCCCATCTTCGCCGTGCTGCGCCCGCTCTCCGGCGGCTATTTCGCGGTGGCGACCTGGGTGGTCGCCGACGTGCTTCTTCCTGTACGTCACCAACCAGCTGTGGCTGGGCGGCGGGACCGGCGTCAGCCTGGCCGGGCAGCTGTCGGGACTGCCGCCGGCTGGTCCGCCAGGCCTACACCTACTGGCTGGCGCTGGCGCTGATGGCGGTCATCGTGGCCGGCGTCTACCTGCTGGTGCGCAGCCGGTTCGGCTGGACAGCCGCGCCGTGCACGACGAGCCCGCGGCCGCGGCGGCGACGGGCGTGGAGGTGCAGCGCACCCGCTGGCTGGCGTACATCCTCGCGGCGGTGGGGTTCGGCGCCGTCGGCGGCATGCTGATCATCAGCACCCTGTACATCGACCCGGCCACCGTGTTCAGCGTGAACTACAGCGCCGACACTGCTGTTCATGGTGGTGATCGGCGGCATCGGCACGATGGAGGGCCCGATCATCGGCGCGGTCATCTTCTTCGCCGTCCAGGAGGAGTTCTCCTCGCTACGGGGCGTGGTACCTGGTGGCGATCGGCGCGGTGGCGATCGTGGTGGTGCTCACCGCGCCGAGGGGCCTGTGGGGGATAGCCGCCCGCCGCGGCTGGTCGCTGCTGCCGGTCGGGTACCGGGTCCGGGATGTCCCCCCCCGCCCGGCTCACCCGCGTGCCGCCGGTGCGTCCGCTGGAGGTGACGGCCATGACTGACGGGACCAGACGGTGAGCCGCGCGCTGCTGGAGGCGATGCGCGAGGCCGGGCGTGAGGTTACCTGTTCGCGAACCTGGGCAGCGACCACACCGGGATCGTCGAGGCCTACGCGCAGGCGCGCCGCGACGGCTCGCACCGGCGCCCTGCCGGAGCTGGTGCTCTGCCCGCACGAGTTCGTCGCGCTCAGCGCGGCGCAAGGCTATGCGCCAGGTCAGCGGGGAGCCCAGGCGGTGCTCGTGCACGTCGACTGCGGCACCAGAACCTCGGCGGTCGCCGTGCACAACGCGACCAGCGGACGGGTGCCGGTGCTGATACTGGTAAGCCTGTCGCCGGTGACCGCAGGAGGGCGAGCGCCCGGCGGCCGCAACGAGTTCATCCACTGGCTGCAGGACACGGCCGACCAGGCCGGGATCGTCCGCGGCTACGTCAGAAGTACGACGCACGAGATCCGCACCGGGCGCAACGCGCAGACAGCTCGTCCACCGCGCCTTGCAGATCGCGCGCGAGCGACGTAGGCCAGTGCCTACCTGCTCGCGGGCCGCGAGGTCGATGGAGGAGACGGTCGTCGTCGAGCCGAGCCGGCGGGCCGACCCGGCCGCAGTGGTGGTCGCCGGTGGCCCCGATGGCGCTGGCGCCGCAGGTGGCCGACAGATCGCCGCCGCGCTCGCTGAGCGCCGACGCGCCGCTGGTCGGTCACCGTCCTACCTGGGACGGCGACCCGGCGGCGGTGGCCGCCTGACCGAGCTGTGCGAGCTCGCGGGCCGTCGGCGTGATCGAGTCGGTGCCGATGTGGATGAACTTCCGGCCGACCATCCGCTGCACCTGGGCTACCAGTGGAGCACCACGCAGCCAGAATCCGCTGCTCGCGGACGCGGACGTGGTGCTGGTGGTAGAGCAGCGACGTGCCCTGGATCCCGACCACCAGCCGCCCCTGCGTTAGCCGCCCGCATCTACGTGGTGGACATCGACCCGATCAAGGAGCAGATGACGCTCTGGCACGTCCCCGCCGCCCGTTACGCCCGGGCCGACTCCGCCACCGCGCTCGCGGCAGGTGGCAGCCGGGGTGCGGGAGCGAGGCGGACTGGACGCGGCGCAAGGTCGCCGCGCGGGCCGAGCGGCGGCGGCGGTCACCGGGCGCAGCGGCGAGCGGTGGGCGGCCGGGAACGGCCCGGCGGCGACGGCACGGTCACCGCCGAGTACCTGGTCGCCTGCGTGCGGGAGGCGGTCGGCCCGGACGCCATCGTGCTCACCGAGGCGATCACCAACTACCCCGTCGTCTGCGAGCACCTGCGGCACAGCACGCCCGGGATCGCTCGTTCGGCAGCGGCGGCAGCTCGCTGGGCTGGTCCGGCGGCGCGGCGGTCGGCGCCAAGCTGGCCGCCCCGATCGCACCGTGGTGAGCCTGGTGGGGGACGGCTCCTACCTGTTCGGGCGTGTAAGCCTCGGCGCAGTGGATGGCGCGCCGGTACGGCGCCCCGTCGCTGACCGTCATCTTCGACAACCAGGGCTGGGCCGCGCCGGTGATGTCCGCGCTCATGGTCCACCCGTCCGGGGCGACCGCGGCCGTGGGCGGCGGCACCGGCTTCGCCCCGAGGTGGACCTGCCGGGGGTGGCCGCCGCGGTAGACACGGCGCCTACGCGGCCGCCGTGTCGAGGTAAGCAAGCTCCCAGGTCGCCCTCAGCCCGGGCGCTCGCCGAGCGTCCGCCGCGGCAGGTCCGCCGTGATCAGCGTCCATGTGCCGTCGGCCGCCCCGCCAGCCGGCCGGACCTGCACCACCCGGCCCCGGTCGATCCCGGGCAGAAAGGAGGAATCCCCATGACCCGGCTCAGACAACAAGAGTCGCCCTCATCACCGGCGGCGAGAGCGGCATCGGCCTGGCCACCGCCCGCCTGTTCGCCGCCGAGGGCGCCTGGGTCCACCTGGCCGGGCTCCACGCCGGGCGGCTGGCCGAGGCGGTGGCCGAGCTCGGCCGGACGTGGCGGCCTGCAGCGTCACCGACGTGACCGACGAGGGGCCAGGTCATCGCGGGCCGTGGCCCAGGCCGTGGACCGGTTCGGCGGGCTGGACGTGCTGTTCAGCAACGCGGGGATCAGCGGCGCCATCGCCCCCATCACCGAGTACCCCACCGACGTGTTCCGGCGGGTGCTGGACGTGCACGTGCTCGGCGCCTTCCATCCTGCTCAAGCACGCGTGGCCGCACCTGCGCGAGGGCGCGAGCGTGATCATCAACTCCAGCGTGGTCGGGCTCACCTCGGACGCGGGGATCAGTGGCTACGCCACCGCCAAGCACGCCCAGGTCGGGCTGATGCGGACGGCTGCGAAGGAGGCGGCCGGGCGGGGCATCCGGGTGAACTCGTCCACCCGGGGCCGACCGGACACCGAGTTCCAGCGCGACATCGAGGTGACCGCGACCGGCGCGCCGCCGGACGTGGCCGCGCGCATCTTCGACGCCAGGATCCCGCTGGCGCGCCATGCCTGCGCCGACGAGATCGCCCGCTCGGTCCTGTACCTGGCGTGCGCCGACGAGCTCGTTCGTGACCGGCGCCACCCCCTGCCCGTGGACGGCGGCATGCACATCTGACCGGGCCCGGCGCGGCCCCGCGGCCTGGGCCCGCCCGGTGACGCCGGGCGGGCTATCCACCATGATGGTGGTGCGAGAGGCCCGTGGGGGAGGTGTGCGGTGCTGGACACCGACGATTGCCGTCGTCGCGGCGCTCACCGCAGGCTTCTCTTCGCGGCTGGCTCCGTCGTGCAGCAGGGGGTCGCCCGCCAGTCCGGCGATGAGGCGCTGCGGTTCCGGCTGCTGTGGGACCTGGTCCGGCAGCCGCGCTGGGTCGGGGGCGTCGCCCTGGAGGCGTTCTCGTTCGTCATCCAGGGGTGGCGCTCGTCTTCGGCCCGCTGACCCTGGTGCAGCCGCTCGCCGCCACCGACGTGCTGTTCGCGCTGCCCATGATCGCCCGCGAAACGGCGCGCAGGCTCACCAGGCCGGACATCCTGGGCGCGCTGACCGTGGCCGCCGGGATCGCCATCTTCCTCGCCGTCTCGCCGCCGACCAGCGGGCTGAGGCGCCCGCCGATCGGCATCTGGATCCCGGTCTTCCTGGCCATGGGCATCCTGGTGGCGCTGGCCGGCGGTGGCCGCGCTCCGGGTGCGACGGCAAGGCGCGGGTCATCTGGCTGGCCGCCGCCGTAGCGCGCTCTACGGGCTGGTCGACGCGCTCACCAAGAGCACAGGTCGGACCTGTTCTCCAGCATCGGCTGGGCCACCCTGGTGTCGTGGGAGCCGTACGCCCTGGCCGCCACCGGCGTGGTGAGCGCGCTGTTCGGCCAGAGCGCCTTCGGGGCGGGGGCGCTGTCGCCTGAGCCTGCCGGTCATCGACACGCTGGAACCGGTCTGCGCGGTGGTGATCGGCGCCACCGTCTTCGGTGAGCGGCTCGCCTCCTCGCCGGTGCAGCTCGGCTTCCAGCTGGCTAGGCGGGGCGGCGGCGGTGGCCGGGATCGCGGTGCTCTCCCGCTCCAAGATCGTGGAGGCGGAGACCCGCGATGCGCCCGAGCCCGCCCACCGGGCCTGAGCGGCATGCCAGCGGCGGTCCAGGCCGGGCTGGAAGCGCGGAACCTGGAAGCGGCGGCGCGTGCGTCGAAGCGGTGATCATTCCACACCGGTCAGGAGGCCCGCCATGCCGCTCCGGCTCACCGCCACCCAGCGGGCGCTCGCCGCGGGCGCCGCCGCGGCTAAACCTGCTGATCGGCGCCTTCGCCGCCGGCGGCGCGCAGGGCGAGCGCGGCACGCCGGTGCCCGGCCGCACCCTGGCGGCGCAGGCCGCCGCCCCCGGCGCCAGGATCACCGTCACCGGCACCGGCACCGTATCCGGCACCCCGGATCAGCTGATGCTGTCCATGGGCGTGCAGACCGATGGGTCCTCGGTCGGCGCCGCGCTGCAGCGGGCCAACCGGGCGGTCCGCGCCGTCACCGGGGCGCTGACCAGAGCCAGCGATCCAGCGCTCCGACATCCGGACCTCCGGCCTGTCGATCCAGCCGGACTACACCGGCGGACTCCGCGGTACCGTCCGGGTACGGGGCCAGGCGAGTCCATCGACGTCACCCTGCGCACGCCGGGGCCGCGGGCACCCAGATCAGTGACGCCGGTGCGGGCTGGCGGCAACGCCACCGGGTGGACGGGGTCTCGCTGAACCTGGACGACACCAGCTCCTGCTCGCTGCCGCCCGGGCCAGGGCGGCGGCGGACGCCAGGACCAAGGCGGCGCAGTACGCCAGGCGCTCGGCATGTCACTCGGGCCGGTGGTCAGCGTGTCCGAGCAGGCACCCCGCGCCTGCGTGCTGCCGATGCTCGCCCAGGCGCCGCGCATCGCCGCCCCATCGCCGGTGCCGGTCTCGCCCGGCCGCCAGCAGGTGACCGTCACCGTCACCGCCGATCTTCGCGCTGGCCTGACCGTCCAGGCAGGGAATCGGCCCGACCCCGCCGCCCTCGCCACCGGTGACGCCGGTCATGCCCGGTGGACGTCACCGCACGCGCGACCGCCGCGCAGGTGTGGCGCCCGGCCAGGGCGCACCGGTAGGCTCGCGCCATGCGAACCAGCAGTCACCTCCAGTGGTGGCGCCGCCGGTAAGGCGGTGGCTGGCTCGCGCGCAGCGCACATCCAGAAGACCGCCGCCCGGCCGCGGCGGTCGCTCTGGCTTCTGCAGGCCGGGCCCTGACCCAGGGAGCACAGGTGGACCCGGCAGCACGAGGTTGACCAGGCGGCAGGCCCGGCGGCGCACCGCCGAGACACACACCGTGACCGCGGGCGGGGTGCTCGTCACCAGGACCGCCGAGCCAATCGACGAGCAGGTCCTGGACACCATCTGCACGCAGGTGGAAGGGCTCCGCGGCGGGGTGCTCAGCTCCGGGCATGGAGTACCCGGGCCGCTACAGCCGCTGGCATCTGGCCTACGTGAACCCCTGCGCCGAGCTCGTCGCCCGCGGCCGCGGATCAGCGCCCGGGCGCTCAACGCCCGGGGTCGAGGTCCTGCTCCCGGTGCTGGGTGCGGCCCTGCTGCGGGTGGGTGAGCCCCGGTCGCCGGCCAGGCAGGCCGGGCCGCGGGCGAGGTCGAGGTGCTGATACCCGAGCCCATGCGGCGTGCGGGCCGAGGAGGACCGGAGCCAGCGGCACCACCGTCTTCTCCGCCCTGCGGGAGGTGGTCACGGCCATGGCGGGCGAGGACCCACACCTGGGGCTGTACGGTGCGTTCGGCTACGACCTGGCGTTCCAGTTCGAGCCGGTCGAGCTGCGCCACGAGCGGCCCGGCCAGCAGCGCGACCTGGTCCTGCACCTGCCCGACGAGATCTATGTGCATCGACCGCAAGCGCGAGACGGCCACCCGGTACCGCTACGACTTCGCGGTGGCCGGCGTGTCCACCAGCGGGCCTGCCGCCAGACGCCGCAGCGCACCGGCGTAGGTCCCGGCCGCGGACACGGCGCCGCCGCGACCAGTCCGCGCGGCCCGCGAGCCCGGGTTCCTATGCCCAGCATCGTCGAGCGGCGCCAGGGAGCGCTTCGCCCGCGGCGACCTGTTCGAGGTCGTGCCCAGCCACGCCTTCCACGCGCCGTGCGCCTCGCCCGCCGCGCTTCTACCAGCGGCTGCGGCGGCGCAACCCGGCGCCGTACGAGTTCTTCTTCAACCTCGGCGAGGGGAGTGCCTGGTCGGCGCGTCGCCCGAGATGTACGTGCGGGTGACCGGGCGACTCGGGTGGAGACCTGCCCGATCTCCGGCACGATCGCGCGCGGCGACCGACCCGCTGGAGGACGCCGCCAACATCCGCGCCCTGCTCAACTCGGCCAAGGAGGAGTCGGAGCTGACCATGTGCACCGACGTGGACCGCAACGACAAGTCGCGGGTCTGCGTGCCGGGCAGCGTGCGGGTGATCGGCCGGCGGCAGATCGAGATGTACAGCCGCCTCATCCACACGGTCGACCACATCGGAGGGCTGCCGGCCCGGGCTCGACGCGCTCGACGCCTTCCTCACCCACATGTGGGCGGTGACGGTCACCGGCGCGCCCAAGACGTGGGCGATGCAGTTCATCGAGGACCACGAGCGGGCGCCGCGCCGCTGGTACGGCGGCGCCGTCGGCTGATCGGCTTCGACGGCGGCATGAACACCGGCCTCACCCTGCGCACGGCGCACATCAGGAACGGGGTCGCCACGGTGCGGGCGGGCGCGACGCTGCTGTTCGACTCCGACCCGCTGGCGGAGGAGCGGGAGACCGAGCTGAAGGCGCCGCCCTGCTCGAAACGCTGGCCGACGGCCCGCCGCGGCGGCCGGAAACCGCCGCCGCGGACGCCTGGCCGCCGCAGGCGCCCAGCGCGGATGCGGCGCCGCTGCCGGGCGACGCCCTGCGGGTGCTGCTGGTGGACCACCAGGACTCGTTCGTGCACACGCTGGCTGGCTACTTCCGCGAGCAGGGAGCGGAGGTGCTGACCCTGCGCGGCCGGGCTTGCCCCTGACCGCGCTGGACGAGTTCGCCCCGGACCTGGTGGTGCTGTCGCCGGGCCGGGGCCGCCCCGCCGACTTCGGCTGCGCCAGCTGCTGGACCAGCTGGACCTGCGCGGGCTGCCAGCCTTCGGCGTGTGCCTGGGCCTGCAGGCCATGGTGGAGCACGCGGGCGGCGAGCTGGCCCTGCTCGGCGAGCCTGTCGCACGGCAAGCCCGGCACCGTCCTGCGGACGCCGCCGGACGGGTCCGACAGCCTGCTGGCCGGGCCTGCCGGCGCGAGTTCACCGCCGCCCGCTACCACTCGCTGCACGCGGTACCGCAGCAGGTCAAGGGGCGGGTTCGAGGTGACGGCGGTGACGGCGGACCGAGGTGGTGATGGCGATCGAGGACCCCGCGGTCGGGCCGGTGGGCGGTGCAGTTCCACCCCGAGTCGATCCTGACCGCGGCGGGCGGCGTCGGCCATCAGGTGATCGCCAACGTGCTGCTGCCTGTGCCGAAGCAGGCGCGGCGATCAGGTCTATGCGTCACGTGGGCGCGCATCATGGAGGGTGATGGACGAGAAGACGCTGGCTGCCTACCTGGACCGGATCGCCGTCAGCGCGCCCCCGGTTCTCGATGAGGCGGCGCTTCGGCAGCCTGCACCGGGCCCACCAGATGGCCGTGCCGTTCGAGAACCTGAGCATCCACCTGGCCGAGCCCATCTCACTGGACGAGGACGGCCTGCTCGACAAGATCGTCACCAGGCGGCGCGGGGGCTTCTGCTACGAGCTCAACGGCGCCTTCGCGCTCCTGCTGCTGGCCCTCGGCGCCCAGGTGGCGCGGTCGCCGCGCGCGTCTACGGCGATGGGCGGCTCAGCCCGCCCGTTCGACCACCTCGCCCTCGGTCGTGCGCCTGGCCGACGGCGGCGGTCCCTGGCTGGCCGACGTCGGCTTCGGCAGCCACAGCACCTACCCGCTGCGCTATGACAGCAGGGCACGAGCAGGACGACCCGGTAAGCCGGTTCTCGCTCGCCGATGCCGGGGACGCGGACGTGGACGTGCTCAGGAACGGGAGCCGCAGTACCGGATCGAGCCGCGGAGCGCCGGCTGGCCGACTTCGTCCCCGACCTGCTGGTGGCAGCAGACCTCGCCCGACTCTCATTTCACCCAGAGCACCATCTGCTCGCGGCTCACCGACGACGGCAGGATCTCGCTCAGCGGCAACACGCTGATCCGGACCAGCGGCGGATCGCGCACCGAAGAGCAGCTGCCGTCCGACGAGGCCGTCCTGGCCGCCTACCGCGACGCATTTCGGGATCGCCCTCGACCGGGTCCCCACCGCGAGGGCGGCAAACTGACGGCCGTGGACCGGGCGCGTGTCCTGCTGTCGGCGCAGCTGACGACCGGGCCGGGCTACAAGTGCGGCGACTTGACGCTTACTGGCCCAGTGCGTCTGGATCCACTGCATGGCCGCCGTCCAGGTGCCGGTCAGCTCGAGCACGCCGACGGCGACCAGCATCGCGCCGCCCACCCGGGTGATGAGCCGGGCATGCCGCCGGGCGAAGCCGAAGGTCGTCATGCCGCGCTGGAACAGCAGCGCCACGATCAGGAACGGGATGCCGAGGCCCAGGCCGTACACGAACATGAGCACCGCCCCGCGCACGGCCGTGCCCGAGGTCAGCGCCAGGCCCATGACCACGCTGAGGGTGGGCCCGATGCAGGGCGTCCAGGTCAGCCCGAACAGCACCCCGAGCACCGGCGCGCTGACCAGCCCGGCCCGCGGGCGCACGGAAGGCCGGATGATCCGCCCGGTGACTGGGAACCGGTCGAACACCCCGGCGAACAGCAGCCCCAGGATGATCGTGAGCCCGCCGAGGATCTGGGTCAGCCCGGCGATGTGGGTCCGCAGCACCGAGCCGAGCCCGCCGAACGCCACGCCCTCGGTGGCGAACACGGCCGAGAAGCCGAGCACGAACAGGGCGGTGCCCGCCACCGTCCGGGGCCGTCCGGGCTGGCCGCCATCGGGTGGCTGGCGCCTTCACCGCCGTCCCGCCGCCTGGGGGCCGGGCGGCCAGGTCCCGGCACCGTGCCGCTTGCTGACTGCGGCACGTGCCAGCCCGCCGGGGCCGGGCCGCCATCCTCACCGTGGCCGGGGCGGGGGAGGCCTGCGCATCCACCCTGACATGCATGCCACGTAGGACAGGTAGCCGGGGACCAGGGGCAGCACACACGGTGACAGGAAGGTGACCGCGCCCGCGGCGGCCGCCACCGGCACGGCCAGGATCAGCGGCCCGGAGAGGACCAGGTGCCCGATCCCACCGCCCATGGCCCGCCTTCCTGCTCGCTGGTCCGCACGCCCCAACTTATCTCCCCGCGGCCAGCGTGCCTGCCGGATCGGGGCCGTGAGGCGCCGCGACCGGCCTGACCGGGCTTTGTTGCCAGCCACCAGAACCGGCCGCTCGCGGCGGTACTGATCCACAACGCGCTCTCGGGCCGGTTGACCGGGGCGTGCGGATACCGCAACGATGTTGCCCATGCGAACCACGCCTCCTTCCGTGCTGATCATGTGGGCAGCTTGCTGCGCCCGCCGGCTGCTGCTGGCGGCGCGGGAGGATTTCGCCGCCGGGAAGATCGACGCGGCCCGGCTGCGTGGAGATCGAGGACCAGGCGATCACCGACGCGGTGGCGATGCAGGCCGGGGTGGGGCTGCAGTCAGCGACCGACGGGGAGTTCCGGCGCGCGACCTGGCATATGGATTTCATCTACCAGATCGGCGGCATCTCCAGGCGCCGGGAACATCTCGGTGAAGTTCCACAACCAGGCCGGGGACATCGAGTGGACCCCGGCGGCGCTGCACGTCGGACAGCAAGCTGCGGATGGACAAGACGATCTTCGGGGATGACTTCAGCTACCTGCAGTCGGCGGTGCCGACCGGCGTGATGGCCAAGCAGACGATCCCGTCGCCGAACATGGTCCACTACCGCGGCGGGCCGGCCTCGATCGACCAGTCGGTCTATCCCGGACATGGAGCGAGTTCTGGGCCGACCTGGCCGCCGCCTACGCCGACGAGGTCGCCGCGGCTGGCCGCGCTCGGCTGCCGCTACCTGCAGTTCGACGACACCAGCCTGGCCTACCTCAACGACCCGGCGCAGCGGGCCGACATCGCCGCCCGCGGCGAGGACGCCGACCACGTGCACCTGCCACGTCGCCAGGCTGGTGTCGTCGAACTGCAGGTAGCGGCAGCCGAGCGCGACCAGCCGGGCGACCTCGTCGGCATAAGCGGCGGCCAGGTCGGCCAGAACCATGCGGATAGTTTGGTCGCCGGCTGACGGGGGCGCGGGCGCCACCATTACGGAGCCAGTAATCCCCGGATCTTGTCCGTCGCGCGACGAATCCTCCATAAAAACGCGCCAGTCGCTCGTCCCGGCGCGGTGCGTGAAGGACTTCACCAGGTCTTCCCGCGCGGGTGCGCAGATCTCTGTGATGATCGGTCAGCGCGCCCGACCAACCCGCCCGGCTGCGTAATACCACCGCGTCGATCTTTGATCACGGCCGGGCGTCGTTCCGGCGACGCCGCCAGCAGTAACGACGACATAATAAACTACCCGCATGACGGAAAGAGGCGTGGTTCGTGAACAACATCGTGCGGTACGCCCCTCATTTCAGCTGGCCGTTATAGTCCGAGCCGCCACGAGCCGAGCCGATGACTTTAAAGCCCGGTCAGGTGACCCACATTCCGGCAGGCACACTGGCTGGCTGGCTGGGGCGTGCTGTCCAGCTGGCTGGGAGGCTAGATGGGCTGGCCCGCTGATGCTCCCGGCGATCACTACCTTCCTGTTGCCTACGTGTCAGATGGATGCACAGGCTCCCCGCCCCGGCCCTACAGATAACCGACAGCTGCACAGCTACAAGGCAGTAAACAGCACCCAGCCTGTGTGGGTGTGTTGGCTGGCCAGATAACTACATGATAATATTTATTCTCGGCTGTTCCGAGCGTCGGCAGTCGCGCCGAGGCTGATGATCTTGGGCTGATCGGCATCGCAGTCGACCGAGTTCCCGGTCGCGGATCATCCGCGAACAACAGCCGGCGCGCGCCAGTATTGCTCGGGCGACCTGGGCGCCCATCAGACCAACGTCATGGAGCTGTGACTCGGGCGCGGCACCATGCGTATCGACCTGGTGCCGTTCACGATCGTGGCGCTGCTGTTCCAGCACCGACGTCAGCCCGCTCTGGTGGGCAGGGCGCTGCTGTCGTCGGCGTCTCTGACCGCAGACGTGACCATCCCCGATAGTCCAGACACGCAGCCACCGGCAGTAGCGATGTAAACTACATCTGTGCACCGCACCGCCAGTCGTTACGACGGCTGGCCAGTCGGCTGCGAGGCCATTGCCGCGACCATTTCGGCTGGATCTCACCGGCGTTCCGATCGACGCGACGTCAAATCGCGCAGATCCAGGCGATCCCAACTGCTTCGCGGTAGGCGGCCAAGTTCCGCGATCGGACGGCAGCCTCGGCCCGCCACCGCTGGTCCGGATCAGCATGTTGCCGCTAGTCCTACCGTCGTCAGTAATTGCTTCTGGGTAATGGAGTCGGTGAATCTCTGCCACCAGCAGGCGACAGCCTCCATCGATGCGCTGCCCGTTATGGCTAAGATCCGTCGTCCCCGGTATCGACCGGCGAACCGGCAGAGCCGGTATCATCAAACGCCCCTGCGATGCAGCAGTAGGTGAGCTGCCAGCCGTCGGCGAAGTGAGACCTCTGATTGCAGAGGGCGGGCTGGGCGCTCGCCATCTTCCATTGACTCGCGACATTCCACTCCACCTGCGCGCCGAGCAGCGGCTGGAACGAAACCGTTGAATTCGTAATAAGCCCCACTGTGGCAGTCTTGTTGAGCGGTGTATTACCGTCGGACTCGGCAGATGGACGGGTTCTCAATTTTGGCTTTCCGTGGAGGCCCGGTGCGGGGCCGAGCACCCCGCACTCATCGAGAACAGAGGAGGCTGTTTATCCGGTCATTGGCCGGCACCAGCCGTCTTCTGGGTCGCCACCAATGACTGCGACCACGGCCTGCTGGATCGCCGCGCCTGCTGCACACGATGGCCCGGCATATCGCCACCAGTCCAGGTGGGCACCTCCTCACTGTTTTCCCGATAGCGACAGTGGCCAGGCGACCCTCGCCGGCAGGCGCCGACAGTGTCTCCGGCATCACTGGGGTGTGCTTGGCACATACCGAGCAGCTCTGCCACCATGAAATGCGAGGCGAATTCCCTCCCAGCCAGCAGCTGGCTGACAGCGGGTGACGCCGAAGGCCGTCGAAGCCCGGCCCGCAGGGTGCTGTTCCGCAGGCTTCGGCACGTTATCCGGCAACCGCCGGAGTCCCGGCGGCGCGACGCCGCCGATTTCCCTCGGCCAGGTTTCGGCGCTCAGCGGTTTCTCTCCGCCGCGGGCGAACGGCAGCCGCCTACCGCTGAACGCCATTCCTGATGCGCCGTGCTGGTGACCGTGTTATGCCGCCGTCGAAATCAACGCCGCCATTGCCAGCTGGCGCGGCACTCCGTGGGATGAACAAATCGCCCGTCAGGCGCGCCGGTGACCATCACCGCCACGCTAGGTCAGGCGTCGGCACTCGAGCCCAGGCGCAGCCGTGGATGGGGCTGGCTGGCCTCGCCTCACGCCATGCGATATCTACACCCGGCAGACCATGACTTCGTTGCAGTCAATGCTCACCGAGTGGCTGAGACTTGGATGTTGGCGGCGTCCTCTGTAGTCTGCAGATCATGCCTCAGGCAGGTCTCACGGTCATCACTCCCGGTTCCCATCAGGGTAGCGCTGAACACCCTCGCCGAGGTTGAAAATAAATTGGTGTGCTCAGGTTGCCTCTTCTGTAATAGGCGACGATGGCTGGATTGGCTGCAGGGCCTTCCCAGACCGCTTCGATGACTAAAACCAGGCTCCAAGCCGCACACGGCATAAACTGAAACCCAAACGGACGTGGGGCTCAGGCCGTGAACGCAAACCACCACGAAGTGCCAGCGATACCGGGTGACCGTCGCTGCGGTCGTACACATGAAGTATCGTCGGGCAGATTCTCGCGCTGCTCGCGTTCTGTGGCAAACGGAACATGTAGCCGAGCGCGCCGACTAGCCCCAGTCTCCGGCCATGGCCGTCCACGGGCGGAGGGTGGGTAGCATTCCTCCGACACGCATGCGGCATTCGCCAGTATCACCACCTCGACCTCGCCACGCGAGCCCCGGCGACAACCTCCACGGCTGAGACACGCCAGCACCGGGAACAGGACCCCGATGATGAGCGCGATATCCAGCAGGCCGCGATGCGAGCTCAGAGGTGGCGGCAAGAGCTACCTGCGCAGCATCTGCTCGTCGACAACTCGGCGTCTGTTAACAAACACCCCAGCCAAACATTTGGCGTCGCGCCACGCTGCCTGATCAACCTCTGCTGCCGGGTCCAACCTGGAGTCAGGAGCCCGGCAAGACCGCCGCGGCCCAGGCGACGATCTTCTGGCTATAACTGCGCGCCAGGCCAACTCTGCAGCCCACCGGCATGAAACTCTTGGCGGACTTCCACACCATAGTCTGGGCGCGTGATGTCCCCATACAGTAACGATCCGGCTTGATGCTATAACGTCGAGCCAACAGCGGTGAACGGTATGCTGGCACCGGGTGGCGTTCCGCGTATCGAGGCATGACAACACGCCGGCCCGCCAGTCGTGGGCGGCGGACACTGAAGGTGGCTCTGGCGTCGATGTGGTTCCGGTGCCACGGGTCTGGCTGAACCCGGAGACATCAGAAGCATGGTCAGCGCGGCGCGAACCCGCTGCGGCGGCATGACCGGTTATCGTCTGCGCCAGTAATCAGCTGTGGAGTGCCAGTGCGAACGCTGTGACCTCCTGGCGCCGGAGTGCGGCGCAATCGAACGCCGACGCGCCCCCGCGCGTCAGCGTGGCGCCGATCAGTGCGACCGCGACGACGCCGAGCACCTTGACGATGACCGGGCGATGGCCGGGCCTCCGCGTCCAGGTGATCACCGCTTCGACACCCTCCGTTCAACCCGGCCCGGACTGCCTGTGCGGCGAAACTGAAGTCCGCTTCCGCGTTATCGCGGGTGAAGTGGATCCCATGCCGCCGCCACCAGCCAGGCCGGCACAAACCAACCACCGGCGGGACGACTCTCCCGGCGTAATGTCGATGACCGGCAGGCTCAGGGACTGGCCGAAGGCGCGCTCGTGTGGCATCCTGTGACACCAGAATGACCCGATAAAATCGCTGAACAGTCGACCGTAATAACTGACGACGTCGCGCCAACTTCCGGCGGCGGCATTAGGCCTGTTGCCGTGCGCGGAGTGCGCGCCTCTTATGGCCAGAAACTGGATCAGGCCTTCAACCCCGCGCAGTCATGGCACGAGACGGCGACCACCGGTGGTGTGGATGTCGGTCCGAATGAGCCTGCGCTACGTCATTACCAGGAGGCCAGACGAGCGCCATTTGAACGAGAATTTCCATGGCGACGCCACGATAGCGCCATGTAACTCGCCGAGCGACTACGGCGCCCGCGATTGGCTACTGTGCGACGATCGTCCTTTGCAATATCTCATGATAGCCCGCCCGGCACCAGCCCGGCCACGGGGCGCAATCAGATATCGACGCATCGCCGCGGCTGAGATGACGCCAGTCTGAAACGTCGGCGCCGCCAGTGGATTACCGGCAGTGGCACGGCATCACTGTCTGGCGTCGAAAATGCGCGACGCCGTCGCGGTCTCATCGTCGGTGGATACCCGCAGCCGTCCACCGGCGTGCCCTGGCGTGGCGTAGCCGTTCCAGCACGCTCGCGCCAGCCACGCCAGCCCCGACAGCCTCGTACCCGCCGGAATAATCGGTGGGTATTCTGATCGTTTTCTGATCCCGCGTTACTAACAGCTCCTTCCGTACGGCCTGGGCCGATGACTGGCTTCTCGTCGACTCACGTCGGCGTGTGCTGAACGCCACGTCAGACGGCTCGACCGCCGCCTCGACCAGCAAGCAGGTCCGGCAGATGGACAGCCTCGACGGCAGCATATTAGTATTCTCACCGTGAAAGGCGTGCAGATTCTGCCGGGATGCCAATTGCGTAACCCGGGGCGGCCGGTGGCATAACTGATGGACCGTGGACGACTGGAGGCGACCGGGAATAGCCTCCGACACGGTACGTAGCCACCTGGAATCTCGAGGAGACAATACCCACCGCCCGTCGCCTGCGGGTGTATGAGCGCGGACATCGGCGGCTGGCCCTGGTTGTCAGACATTTGTCAGCAGAGAACCGGCGCGCCGTCTACCGAAAATTCTAATTCAGGCTCACCAGTGTCGGGGAGCGGCCAGCGACCGCCTGCCGCCGCTGCTCAGCGGCCCAGGCTGAACGCTCACTGGTGGCTGGCGGTGAGCTGATGGGTGTTTCCACAGGCAGCCGAGAGCCTCGGGGGTGAGCCGCCATGGCAGCCGCAGGATTCCAGCCATGCCACTGCACCGAACCCGCTTGGAGCATTCCCCACACCCCTGTCTGCCTGCAGCATGATATTCCAGCCTTTGCTTTGTGAGGCTCTGGCTGGAGTCGTGTCCACCACGTGACGTAAACCGAGGAGGCGGTGGTGTGGAATCAGCCTGACTGCTCTTACGCCGCGCGGCAGACCCGGCAGGTGGTGTTCAGCCCGGTGCGCGATGATCGCCACCACGCGGGCACCGCGAGATGCACCCAGCTCGGACGCCGCCGAGGTGTACGTCAAACAGAACGTATTTGACACCAGGGTCGCGACATAAAACTGCGGCTGGCATCGCCAGCCATCATCGGCGACTACCGACTCGTGCGAAACTCTCCGATCACTTCGCGGCTTTCGCAGGCAGTATCACTCCAGGAGCCGGTGGTCGCCGTTACTGCGGCAAGCCGCCGGACGATCAACGTCGACTGCCGATCCGAATGGACTGAACTCGCGTCGCTCCTCCACTGAATCGAATAACCCGCCCCCTGGATGCGTTGTGCACCGCAGTGGTGCCGATCAACAGCACCGCACGGAGCCTGCGACTGAACCAGCCTGCCTTTGAGCGCATTGAGTCGTGCGAACTAGCACCAGCTCCGGCTGGGAACCTTCCGGTGCGGCGGCGCGCTGCAGGCTGGTGCAGTACGCCCGCGCGCATCGCCTCCGGCATATACAAATACGATTCCCGTCGGTCATATTGGCGAACACTGCGCAAATGATCGACCCGGTATTTATTTCGGCAGCGGCGATATCAGCGATGACACCACCGATCGCCACCGCTCAGCTACGCCTCTCTCCTGCACGGCAATGACCGCGCCGATGATCGGCCTCCATCGTCGGCCATATCCTACCATGAACGGCTGTCGGCGCTGGTCACCTGGCTACGATCGATGCGGTGCTGATGATAACATGCCAGCCTCGCGGCACCGCCAGCCAGCGAATACTCGCCCGTCACCGCCGCAGCTGGCGTCGTGCTGTCAGCCCCAATGTCGGACCAGCAGACCCAGCGTTATTCCACCATCAGCGCCAGCGCCAGCAGTAGGTAACAGGCTTACCGGACCACCGGCGGCTGGTCAGCGACGACCAGCTGACGCCGTTTACTGTGTGTGACACGTACAGGGCGCCATTCATAGCACCGCGAGAATAATACCAGGCGAACAGCTACAGCGCGGCCACGCGGCGGCCACCGTCGCGAACGAATACGCACCGGTCTTGCTGCAGGCTGAAGACCGATCCCCAGATTGCGAAGTCGGCTGCCCGCCAGCGAATTCAACCAGCAGAACGACCAGCGCCTGGGCGGTGTTCGGCGGCCGGCTCCAGCGGTGATGGCAATTTTTGACGAGGTTATCGTCCGCCTCGGCCCACGATCTACCAGGTTGCCAGGCTGCGGGCGCACCGCCAGCCACCGGGCAGCGGCGGGCGGCGACCGCAATACCGAGCAGCTGCCGCAACGTCGCCCCAGTGAGCCAGGCCGTGTCCGCAGGCGAGATGTGAACGATTTATACGAACTACGTTATCTCGCCGTAGCGCGATCGCCGGCTGATCCGCACCTGGGCGATTTATAGCCCGGAGCAGAACTCACGACCGTCACCGCCAAACGATTATCAGCGGCATCATGGCCAGGCACGAGCTGCACTATGAACGCGGCCACGTCGGCGACCCGCAGAAGTGCCAACCGGCCAGAACGGCAGGTTCTCGACACGCCAAAATCCCGCGACAGTGGCCGAAGACAACGGACATGATCAACGTGGCGACACGCCAGCTGACCAGGTGGTCACCACCGCAGTCTCATCGGCCGGTCTTCCACCGACCGCCTGCGGCATAGGCCGACGCACTGATCAGCGCAGGCTGCCGGCTGATGTCATTCCGCGATCACTGTGCGCCTCCAGGGGGGCTCAAGTAAACGGCGATGGCGTCCCAGTCCAGCCGCTGGCCAGTCGCCACCAGCACCGCCGGTGATGACTCCAGCTGACAGACCCTCGGATGTCGACAGTATCTGAGAAGCATCGACAACTGGTAACGCGAAGGCGGCGCCCGGTTTCCCATGACGCCGCCCAGGCGTGCGGCGCCATGAAGAACAATGGCGCGACGCAACCAGCGTCCTACGGAAGCCGGCACCGTGCGATCAGATGTTCTCCTCGGCGGTCCAGACGGCGCACCGTCCCGCACCAGCACCGCACCCGAACTGCTCTGACCCACGTCGGTGCGCAAATCAACCATGTTCATAACGCCAACGACAATCAGTCGCTACCGCCGTTCGCCCCACCAGACGATCTATCGACTCCGCCCCGGGCACCTGAGTCATAACCGGCGTCAGGGTGTCGTTGCGCGGCGTCGACCGGGCTTGGGTAGTGCCAGTTCCAGTCGACCCGGCATCTGTTCCGCAGATCAGCTCGCGCGCATGCTCACGAACGTCTCACCGCCGCGCCGGATGTCCTCGAAGCGGCAACGGATGGCTACAGATGACGACGCGCCCGGGCCAGACCGGCCGCTGCGTTGTCAACCGGTGCTGCTGCTACGTTGAAGCAGGCCGCCTGGTGTGCGCGGCCTGGCGCACAGGTAGCCCACGCCTTCTCAGCGACGACGAGCCACCAGCAAAGACTGTGACCGGGCATTGCCCCGGCGAATGCGCGTCCCACGCTGCGGCGTTCATTCGAGACCGGGAACTGCTGGTGCGACCTGCGATCGCAACCAGGGAGGAGCGGCGTCAGATCAGCGCCGTCCGCGCGTTGATGGTCGTTACATGAGCTTCGGGTCGCACCTCTGTCTGTCGGGTGATGGACATTTTTCACCGGGCCACTGTAATCCCGGTCATCCTCGCCCTGGGGCTTGCCGATGGCGTCGCCCTGGCCTGATGTTGACCTCGCCGGCACCAGCTTGGCGCGTCTCTGCGTGGCTGACATAAACTGCTGCAATGACCTGAATTTCTGACAGCCATTGCCTGGGCGGTCATCACCATTTGACGGCGTCGAAACGCCAGTGAGCGGCGTTCTTTGCCCAGCGGGCTTGCGTCGCTGAGGCAGCGCCTTGGCGATGGCGTGAACACCTGCTGGTGCGAACGTCGAGTCAGCATGTTCGATCGTGCGCCTTGATCGAGGTAGTCGATGTCCCAGTCGCGCAGACCACGGCGGCAGCATGGTGACGCCGCGGGAAAACGTCACGCTCGACAGCCCGGCGTCGCTTCCAGCCGGGCAACAGCTCAACCCGATGTACAGGTAGTCTCGCGAGATAGCTGAGTGGCCGAAGAACGACTCTTTGCCATTTGCAGAATTCGCTGCCAGGAGATAAGTACCGTTACGGCTTTGTCACCTCGATCCAGACCGGGTACGACGGAGAATTATTGATGATCTTAATTTATTCTGGAGTGATCAAGCTGCTGGGCGACCTAGGCGGCGCGCCAGTCTTCCGGTTCGGCTTATCAGGCCGTGTCTCATTTGCATCTTCTCCATCGTGCTGTTTGCCTCCACTGGAAACAGTTGACGATGGCATGGTATCGGCCACGAACGCTGCTGGTCCGTGCGGCTGAGACTCCGCTGAGTCGCTGCTACTGGCGACCGGGCGGCCTCCAGACGGCGTCAACCAACACTTCAAGGGTGAACAACTACTACGCGTTGATCGATCCATTTTCAACTCTGTGCTTGATGCATTAGCTATATGACATCTTTGATAATACCAGAATGGTTTTCACATCCCACATTCCCGGCTGGGAGTCGCCTTTCCGACCTCTGACGAACACTCACTCTGTTCCAGGCACAGACAGAGGCAGCCATAAATTCAGCTCCATTATTAACAAATAAAGTGTTTGGGGATTCTTACCATTCACGCTCGTTCACGACACATTACTGACTGTCCTCTCGAAAGAGGATGAGTGAGCAGAACACTGTTCCCCACTGCGGGATACCGTGATCGGTACAGGTGAAGATCAACGGGACATGCTGCGTCAGCTGATGCGAGCCATGGTGGTGGGGAGCACATCTCAGAGCCCCAGCGCGTCTTCACGCCGCCGGTAGCCGCCGGGTGCTCCAGCTGGCTCGCGAAGCGGATGATCCCGTACCTCACTAAACTGGAGGAAGCTTTGTTACGGACGCAGATCTGGTTGCGCTGGCGTGTGTGGCCCCATCGGCATCATTAATCGTCCGTTCTCTGCGCCCAACGGCAGCGACGAGTCTCGATGGTGACGCTCCCCGTATCAATGCCAATGAAGCAGTCAGCGAGATTATCCGCAGTAAAACAACCTTCGACCTTTCAGGTTGGCCTGCAGCTGCGTATCGGCGATGGTTCTGGTCGACCACTGTGCAGGCGGAGTGTGGTGCGCCTCACTCGGCTCTCAGTCACTGGGCAGCATGAATCATAGTAACAGCCCGGGCTGTCCTGGCTCAATGTGAAGCCGACTATGTGGCGATGTCCAGCGATCGTGCGCCAGTCCACGGCACTCAGGTAGCCCGCGGAGACTCTATCCTCCCGGAAACCCAGCTCGCCACCTCTTTGCAGTCCCATAATTATCCATTGACCATTACGCAGTTGATCACTCGACGTCGTCCAGAGCAATGCATTCCACCTCTTCAGTTCCTGCCAAGATTCCTTCACGCATCAAGTTCGATGAAACACTTCATTCTGTCATAACTGTGTGCGTGGCGCCACTTTGCACGCCGGTCAGGCTCAGATCCGGACTTGACACCAGACGCGTCTCATGACTCGGCGGTCGATATATCTGGCGCGGCCATATTGCCGAACTCGAGCGCCACGCTGCCCGGTAATAATCCAGCTGCCCATCGGGAGACCAGCTTGTGCTGAACGACCCCGCGGCGACCGCGATCAGTGCTCAGCAGGGCATGGCATCAATATCGTGTCGGGCGTGCGCATATTTACGCCCATGACATAACCGGCAACAACGCGATGGTAACGTACGGCGACCGCATCCTCAATGCTGCCGATGTTATTCAGCTGCAGTGATCATCTGCTGGATGCTATGGCGATAAATCATGATATGACCCTGATCATTTACGGCCCATAACAGCGGCTTTACGGGCGCGCCCTGCCACGACGCCAGTAAGCCGAGGTTAACAGCCATATAATGGACCTCGACCATCTTCCGCGACCCGGCGGACGCCGCGCGGCGCGGGCTTGATTCCCCGGCCGGTAATCATTCCTGCTGGCCGCGTGAGCGGTTCGGCGGCGCCGGGCGCCAGTTTACCTGCCGGGACGGCCGCCACCCGCGAACGGCCCCAGCGAGTAGCCGGGCCAGTCAGCGCCGGCATAAACTGCGCCGGGCGATCGCTCGACCGCCAACCGCGGCGACGCTGACTCAGTGAAGTGCTCCAGCTGCGGCGACGGGTCGGCACCGCGAGTACCGCCGCCTCAGACTAAGCGATCTTCCGAGCGATATCATCGCCAGCTTTGGCGTCAGCCACCGCGCGCCCGCCGCCGAGGCGCTCCGCCTGGCGGTGAATCACCGGGACGACGTTGACGCCTCACCCGGGTCAGGCTGCGGCGGAATATCCCGAACCCGCGTACAGGCAACCGGCAGCGCCCAGATCAGGACGGCTTCAGCTCGAGGTTGACCGAATCGACCCGGTCGTCGCGCATCGGCAGCTAGTTTACCGCCGCCTGCTGTGTGCAATGCCAGGCATATCTGCCTTGTTCACTTCCACGAGATCAGCCGTAGACAGTGCGCCGATGGTGACAACCGGTCCGACAACCGGTAGCGGTCGGCGGCCATCTTCTAACCGTCATCCGACCCTTCCGGCGGTACAGGTGGCAGCCGTTACCCACCTGTCGGCGATCGGCGGGCCGAGCTCGCCGATCCCGCTGGCGGAACCTGCACGGTCACTCCAGTAGACACGTGGTTGTCGGCGGCGCTGGCTGCGCGTAAACGCCTCCATCTCCTGCTGCCGTGGCCAGCGTCGAGGTGCAGTTCTCGACCTGCCCTGCCGCTTGGGCGCACTCACCGCATATGAATGACCGGTGGAGTAATACCATTGACGCCGAGTCTGTCGCCGTCCGGCTTTAATCGGCCGCCATCGCGCGCCAGGCCTGGCGGGAATGACCGGAGTCGGGCGGACCTCACCGACAGATCACCAGCTGCAGGCGCGATCCAACATCATTGCTCATCATGGCCGCCATCCGGTGACCATCCTGGCCGGCAGCCTGACCTTTGCCGCCATCCGCCGTGATCAGCGTAAGACCAACGGATCTCCACTGGACATGGCAGCAACTGCGCGATCTCGGCGTGATATGTTAATATTCGTATAAAGCGTAACATCGACAGCGCCCGCTGATCTCGGGCGCTGGACTGTTCGCCTGGGGGAAGCTGGAAGCGGCCCCAGCCGGCGACGGCTGAGCCCGCGACCGGCGCCGAGCTCAGGCGGTAAGCATCGCCGCGTGGCCGACGTTTCCACCGCCTCCTCCCCTGCAGCGGGCGGCGATCCTGCGCGCCGATCTGGCGGGCGGTACCACCGGATGTAGTGGATTTGCATCCGCGAAGGCTACGCGGCCAGTTCAGCCGAGTCTTCAGACGCGTGGAAGCGTATTTGATCGCATGATATCTCCGCAGATCCTGGCCATCCGCTCAGTCACTCGCACTCTGATCTCAAACCTGCGGCAGGTTAATATGG
>ERZ1370068.7355-contig-6277_pt1 | contig 66559 bp, 119 predicted proteins | sample MGYA00561227_ERZ1370068 | MGnify/ENA primary metagenome ERZ1370068 (study PRJEB38410, sample SAMEA6850437) | metagenome | study: Metagenomic assessment of the ecological functions of the soil: analysis of the soil microbiota associated with the... | reverse complement strand
TACGTATTGCTCGCGTAATGACCAAGAATTAAGGTTCACGGCGCCATCAACATGCTCGGTCTTGCGAAGCGGGTGAAGGCAAAGATTCTCCAGGCGTCGACATCGGAAGTTTATGGCGATCCGAATGTTCACCCGCAGCATGAGGAATATTGGGGTCACGTCAATCCGACCGGACCTCGATCCCTGCTACGATGAAGGCAAACGGTGCGCCGAAACCTTGTTTTTCGATTACTGGCGTCAGCACAACTTACGTATCAAGGTCGCCCGCATATTCAACACCTACGGCCCGCGCATGCATCCGAACGACGGACGCGTCGTTTCGAATTTCATTATCCAGGCCCTGCTTGACCGCGATCTGACGGTTTACGGGGACGGCACGCAGACGCGTTCGTTCTGCTACGTCGATGATCTCGTCGATGGGCTGATCAAACTCATGGCGACGAAGGATCAAATCACGGGCCCGATAAACATTGGTAATCGGGCGAATTCACAATGCTTCAACTCGCCGGCACGATCATCGAAATGATCGGCTCGCGTTCGCGCATACGTGCACCGTCCATTGCCCGAAAATGATCCGCGGCAACGACGTCCCGATATTTCACGGGCGCAGGAGCTGCTGTCCTGGGCACCTCGCACAGCCCTGAGAGAGAGGTTAACCAGCGCGATTTCCTACTTCGAGAAGCTTTTAAGGGAGGAAGGGGTGCGGGCAACTTTGACCGCCAATTAAATCGGTTGAACGCTCACCGCGCAAAAATTCGCTGTCCCGGAGCTTCGTAAATTTGCTAGCTAAGCAATTGGAATTAAGCCCGAATAATCCGTTTGGATGAGTGACGGAGGCTGGGCTGGGCGATTTGCTAGGATCATGCGTTCGGGCGACGAGGGGACAAAATTGAACACTGCATCGACCAGAGCGCCACTGTCCGGCCCGAACACTGCGAAGACGCTCGACGCTATTGTTATGGGCGCCGCGGCCGCCGGCAATTTTGCATGATGCGAATTCAGAAACTGACATCCCGCCAGGTTTTGATCGTGTTGCACGATCTGTTGGCCACCATGGCGGCGGTTGTCGTTACCTTCCTGATGCGTTTCGAGGGTTCGGCCCTCACTGAACGGCTGCGAGGCCTGGAACGGTTTCTACCGTTCTTTTTGGTTTACGCCGCCGTCGTCTATTTCATCCTTGGCTTGCACCGAAACAAGTGGCGCTTCACGTCCATCCCGGATCTCTACAACCTATTTCGCGCTTCGAGCGTGCTTGCGATCTCGCTGCTAGCGCTCGACTATGTCCTGGTGGCGCCGAATTTTTACGGAACGTTCTTTTTCGGCAAGGTCACGATCCTGCTTTATTGGTTTTTGCAGATGTTTTTCCTGGGCGGCCTGCGGGTCGTCTACCGTTATTTCCACTACGCGCGAACATTGCAACGCGTGAAGGTCGCGGACGCAACGCCCACACTGGTTCTGGGACGCGCGGCCGATGCGGAAGTTTTGTTGCGCGGCATTGAGAGCGGCGCGGTCAAGAAAATCTGGCCCGTAGGCGTGCTTTCGCCATCGGCGGCCGATCGCGGACAGTCGATACGAGGTATTCCCGTTCTCGGCGATATCGATGACCTTGAAGGTGTCGTGGCCGATCTGGAAACCCGCGGCGACCGGGTGAGACGACTAGTCCTGGCACCTTCGGCGCTCGCGCTGGAAGCCCGTCCGGAAGCAATCCTGATCCGCGCGCGCAGGCTCGGCCTGAGCATGAGTCAAATGCCGTCACTCGATACCGGCGGATCTGCCGTGCAGTTGTCGCCGGTGGCCGTTGAGGATCTTCTGTTGCGCCCCAGCGTCAAGATCGACTACCGCCGGCTTGAAGACTTTGTCACTGGCAGAGCGATCGTCGTGACCGGCGGCGGCGGTTCGATCGGGTCGGAAATATGCGACCGTGTCGTAACGTTTGGCGCCGCCCGATTGCTGGTGATCGAGCACTCGAGCCGGCGCTGCACGCCGTCATTGAAACGCTCAAGGGGAAGCAAAGCGAAGCGGAAATCGTCGGCCGCATCGCCGATATTCGCGATCGGCAGCGCATTTTGAGCCTCGTTGGCCAGTTCAAGCCGGACATCGTTTTTCATGCCGCTGCGCTCAAGCACGTGCCGATGCTCGAGCAGGACTGGGATGAAGGCATCAAGACCAATGTTTTCGGGTCAATCAACGTTGCCGACGCCGCGTCGGCAGCCGGCGCATCCGCCATGGTGATGATTTCGACCGACAAAGCGATCGAGCCGGTGTCGGTCTTGGGCGCTACCAAGCGTCTGGCGGAAATGTACTGTCAGGCTCTCGACGATGAATTCGCGCGCCGTGCCGGCGCGGGTCAGCAACCGATGCGGCTGATCTCGGTGCGGTTTGGAAACGTGCTCGCCTCGAACGGCTCGGTGGTGCCCAAGTTCAAGGCCCAGATTGAATCGGGTGGGCCGGTTACCGTCACGCATCCCGACATGGTGCGCTACTTCATGACCATTCGCGAGGCGTGCGATCTGGTTGTCACGGCGGGGACACACGCAGTAGGAAATCGCAGCGGCGATGTCTCGGTCTATGTTCTCAACATGGGTCAGCCGGTCAAGATCGTGGATCTCGCTGAGCGCATTATCCGGCTCTCCGGGCTTGAGCCCGGCCGGGATATCCAGATTTCCTACACCGGTATTCGTCCGGGCGAGCGATTGAACGAAATTCTGTTCGCGCGCGGAGAAGAGACGTCCGACATTGGAATCCCCGGCATCGTCGCCGCAAAGCCGGTTCGGCCACCACTCGAGGCGATAAGAGCCTGGGTCGCGACCTCGAGCAGGGCGTGGCCCGTGGTGAGCGCGCGGCGATCTACAATGTCTTGCGCGATGCCGTGCCGGAATTCCGTGGCGAAGCGGCTTAAGGAAAAAGACTGTGGATTTGAGCGCATTCTTCAAAGATGAGTTCGCGGAGCACCACGATGTTGCCCGGCGCGCCGAGGCAGCGTTAGCTCATGACTTTGCGGGCCTTGTACATGCGTGCACGAAGGCGATTAGGGGCGGCGGCAAGTTGATGTTCTTGGGAACGGTGGAAGCGCCGCCGATGCCCAACATCTCGCGACCGAACTGACGATCCGCTACAAGCGCAACCGTGCCGCTATCGCAGCGCTTGCCCTGAGCACGGACACGTCAGCGCTTACGGCGGCAGGAAATGATCTCGGCTTCGAGCGAGATTTTCGCGCGTCAGATCGAAGCCTTGGGCAAGTCGGGTGACGTCGTCTCGGCATCTCGACGTCCGGAAAAGTCCGAACGTGATTGCCGCGTTCAAGAAGGCCCGCTCCATGGGGTTGGTCACGGCCGGCTTAGGTGGGAAGGGCGGGGGCGACATGGGCCCCTCGTGGATCATCTCTGGCCGTGCCTTCCACCACGGTCGCCCGCATCCAGGAAATGCACATCTTGCTGGGTCAGATGCTGTGCGGGGCGTTGGAAGTCGAGCTCGGCCTGGCCAGCGAATAGCCGGCAACGTGCTGAAAACCACACATATAGTCGCAGCGTAGGCTTTCAGTTAGTGAAAATCGGCTTCTTAATCCTGAAACTATCTTGACTCGGTCCAGTGGGACGATTTCCTTAGAGGCAGGGAGAAACACAATGGAAGCAACCGTTCTGCCCGGACCGGGCGCCAAAGTTCGTCCCAGCGACCGCATACCCGAGGCGACCGCCATAACATCCAGTCGGTTGATCGCGCTCTGTACCTGCTGGAAACGATAGCCGAAGCCGGCGGCGAAGCGACGCTAACCGAGCTCGCTACACGCACTAACCTCAACATCTCCACCTGTCATCATCTGCTGGCCACCCTGATCCAGCGTGGCTTCGCGGCGAAGGTGCCAGGCCGCAGACTTTATGCCCTCGGCGCGCGCATTCTCTACCTCGGGCACACCTGCCTGCAGGTCGATCTGCCGCGTCGCGCGCAACGCATATCATGGAAGCGATAAACCAGGCGACCGGAGAGACCGTGCATCTGGCCGCCCTGCAAGGTGATGCCGTGATAACGCTCGCGGTACGCGAAGCACGCCACGCCGTGCGGGTCGACACGGGCAGAATCGGAAAGATGGAAGCACCGCACGCAACCTCGCTCGGCAAGGCCATATTGGCCTGGCTTCCGGAGGACGAAATGCAGCGGATCCTGTCGCACGGCATGAAGCGGTTCACCGACAAGACAATCACCGAATTTCCCGCACTGATCGAATCACTACGCATTGTTCGCCGCAACGGCTATGCGCTTGATCGCGAGGAGTTTCTGCCGGGGTAATTTGTGTGGGCGCCGCTATTCGCGACCAGGCTGGAACGGTTATCGGAGCCATCAGTGCTTCGACACCGGCGATGCGCGCCAGTGACGATCACATTGCGTTGATGCGTGACGAGATCGTGGCTGCGACCCGCGCGTTGTCAGCTGAATTCGGTGATCTAGGTGCACAACATAATCAACAGGCCGTCGCAAATTGATCGACCGGTTATAATTTTCGGGAGGAAACATGTACGCACCCGCCGGTGTGAAAACTAATCACAACGAATTTCCGATTCCGGATACGCAACGGGCCTGGGTGCTCGGTGAGCCTGGTCAGCTTGGCATTACGACCAAGCCGATTCCGGTGCCAAAAAGGCGGAAGTGCTGGTGCGCATCGACGCGGTGGCGATTTGCGCCACCGATCTCGAAATCATCTATCACGGCCCGCCGGCGTCGATTCAAGGTGGATTGCCGTTCAACAAAAACTTTACGCCCGGTCACGAATACATGGGCACAGTCGTGGCCCTCGGGCCCGGCGTTGACGAATATAAGATCGGCCAGCGGGTGGCGGTCGAAATCCACGCCGGTTGCGGACAGTGCAAACGCTGCCGCGAGGGCATGTACATCGTCATGCCATAACTACGGTCTCAACTACGGCGACGTAGACAAGGGCCACCGCGCCAACGGATTCACCACGGACGGCGGGTTCTGCGAATACCAGGTCAACAACATCAATACCCTGGTGTCACTTGCGGATGAGATGAGCGGACGAGGAGGGACTCTCGTCGTAACCGCCGGCACCGCGATGTACGCGCTGACCGAACTCGGTGGGCTGGTTGCGGGCGAAAGTGTCTGCGTCACCGGGCCCGGTCCGATTGGCCTGATGGCGCGTTGCGGTGGCCAAAGCATTGGGTGCCCACTCGGTCATTCTTACCGGCACACGCGACAACCGCCTCAAGATCGGCCTCGAACTCGGGGCCGATGCCGTCGTCAATATTCGCAAGGAGCCCGATGTCGTTGCGGCCGTGAAGAAACTCAATGGCGGCAAGGGCGTCGACTATGTGGTCGAGTGCTCGGCGGCGACCAGCGCGGTCAACGACGCCGTGCGCATGGTCAATCGTGGCGGACGCGTATGCCTTGCCGCCTTCGCGCATGAGGAAGTGCCGGTCGATGTCGCGCATATCGTGCGCAATAATATCTACCTCTACGGTATCCGTGGCGAGGGCAAGAGCGCGACGCATCGCGCCGAAGCCTTCATGAGACAAAAGCGCTTCGACGCGACAAAGATTCACACACACACGTTTCCGCTTGATGACCTTCCGACGGCGATCCGCTACGCCAAGGATCGAGTCGAAGACGCGATCAAGGTTGTGGTGAAGGCAAAGATGGACGCCGCCCACAAGCAAGCGGCGGAGTGACGCCTGTCTCGTCCGGCGAAGGAAGGGTCCGGGGAGCGCGATGCTGACCTGCGATGACTACATCACGCCGGCTTCGCTCGACGAGGCGTTCGATGCGATGGCCGCACATCGCGGCCACTATCGTATTGTCGCCGGTGCAACCGACACACTGCCGTGGGCGCGCGAGGGTCGCGCGGGCGACGTGCATATTCCGGTTCTGATAGACGTTACGAAAATCCATGAATTGCTTCGATATCTCTGTCGGCGACAAGCGCGTTCGACTTGGCGCCGCAACGCCGATCCAGCGTTTTCTGGATGACACAAATCTGGCCCGCTCGCTGCCCGCCATGCCGCGTTGCGCGGTGTGGTTCGCCGATGATCAGATCCGGGCGCAGGCTACGATCGGCGGAAACATCGTCAACGCGTCGCCGGCGGCGGATGCGACCCCTGCCTGATCGCGCACGAGGCGGAGGTGGAACTGGCGAAAAAGTCCGGCGGCAAGATCACGCGTCGGCGCATGAAGCTGGATCAGTTCGTGACCGGTCCGAACCGCACCGCGCTTGAGGAAGGCGAGTTGTTGGTTGGGGTCGAGTGCGACGCTTTGCCGGGTTGCGGCGGCAGTTTCGAGAAAGTTGGCCATCGCCGCTCGCTGGTGATTTCGCTCGTGTGTCTTGCCACGCTGGTCAAGCTCGATGGAAAGGGCCGGTACATCGAGGATGTCCGCCTGTCGATTGCCGGTATCGGTCCGAAGCCGCTGCGTCTCAACGAGATCGAGAATTTCTTGCGGCGCGGGCCAGTTAGCGCCGAGCGGTTCAATCAGGCCGCGGACATGCCGGTCTCCCTTGTTGCGTCGCGTACACGCCAGGAATATCGCCGCGAGGTCGTGCGCGGTTTCGTGCTGCGTGGCTTGATCAATGCGGCCCGCGCCGCCGGCGCCAAGCCGGACACGCTGACACCTGAACTGGAGGCGGCCTATGCCTGACCTTCAGTTTCAGGCGACGATCAACGGCCGCAAGATTTCCCGCAGTGCCAAGCCGCATCAACGACTGCTCGATTTCATTCGCGACGATCTCAACTTGACCGGTAATAAGGAAGGCTGCGGCGCCGGCGAATGCGGGACCTGCTCGGTGTTCGTCGACGGCACGCTGATGAAATCCTGCCTCCTGCCGGTTGCTAAGGCTCAGGGGACGACCATCGAAACGGTCGAGGCGTTGGCGAAAACCGGTGAAGCTCAGCGTCCTGCAAAAGGCCTTTCACAAGACGGGCGCCAGCCAATGCGGCTATTGCATCCCCGGCATGGTGATGGCGGCAACCGCCGCGCTGCGAACAAATCCCTTCGCCGACCGTGAGGAGATCAAGGAGCGGCTGGGTGGCAACATCTGCCGCTGCACCGGCTATCAGAAGATCTTCGACGCGGTTGAGCTGGCGCGCGATGTACAGAATGGCACGCTGCCGGCGTCCGCTCTGATGGAAGACGAAGCCGAAGGCGGTGATTTCATAGGCAAAAATGTGCCGGCGTATAGATACTCCAAGCAAGGTGTCGGGCCGGCTGAAATATGCCGCGCGACATGACGATGCCCGGAATGCTGCACGTTCAGGTTCTTGCGCTCTCCCGCACGCGCATGCGCGCATCGTTTCTATTGATACGTCCGCTGCTGAAGCGATCGGAGGGCGTCGCAGGCATCATCACGAGCGCAGACGTGCCGGGCGAAGACGGATTTGGCGTTTTCGTAAACGACCAGCCTGTCATGGCGCAAGACAAAGTCCGCTACGTCGGTGAGGCGGTGGCGGCAGTTGCCGCCGAAGATCCGCTCATTGCCAAGCGGGCGCTGTCTTCAATCAATGTTGTTTACGCGCCGTTGCCGTCCGTTTTCGATCCTGAGGAAGCGCTGTGCATCCGGGGCACCGGTGCTGCACGACTACGCACCGGATAACGTCACCAAACATATTCCGATCCGTGTCGGCGATACCGAGAAAGGCTTCGCCGAAAGCGATCTGGTGATCGAGGAAACATATTCGACGCAGCCGATCGAGCATGCCTACCTCGAGCCGGAAGCCGGGCTCACCTATGTCGACCACGACGGCGTGGTGACGATCGTTTCGCCGGATCAGAACATCACCCACCATCGCCACATGCTGGCGCGCATCATCGCCAAGCCGATCAGCAAAGTTCGCTTCATCATGAGTCCGGTCGGTGGCGGTTTCGGCGGCAAGGAAGACATGATCTACCAGGGCATGCTGGCTCTGCTCGCCATGAAGACGCAGCGGCCGGTTCGGCTCGTGTTCACGCGCGAAGACTCGATCATTTCCACCGCCAAGCGTCACCCATCTCGCACCGTGCTCCGGATGGGATTGATGCGCGATGGCCGCATTCGCGCGTTGCGTATGAAGATGATTTGCGACGGCGGCGCCTACGGCCTGTCCACCGAGGGGGTCATGCGCAAGGCGGCAATTCTGGCGGCCGGGCCTTATGTGCATTCCCAACGTACGGGTCGACACGTTTGGCATCTACACCAACAATACGCCATCGGGCGCGTTTCGTTCCTTCGGCGCTTTGCAGACAGCCTTTGCGACAGAATCCCATCTCGATATTTGCGCGGAGCGGCTCGGGCTCGACCCGTTCCAAATCCGGCGGATCAATGCGATGCGCGACGGCGCACTCACGCATACAAAGGCGAAATTGGGTTCAGTCAGCCTGATGCGCGCACTTGATGCGCTGGAAAAAGCCTCCGGCTGGGAAACGGGTGCGCCGACGTCTCGGGGCGAGATCCGTGGCGATCTTGACCGGCCCGATATTCGGCCCCCATGCGCACTGGGGGCTCGTTTTGCGGCAGCCGAGAAGCAGGAAGCGGCGGAGTAGGCGATGGCACGCAAGCGCGGACGAGGAATGGCAGCATGCTGGTACGGCATTGCGCGCACCGCTGTGATCGACCGCGCGGCAGCGTGGGCTGAAATCGACGACGGGGTAGCGCTAAAGTCGTCACCGGAGTCACCGAGATCGGAGAGGGATTCTGACGGTGCTCGCGCAGATCGCGGCGCATGAAATGGGTGTGAAGCCCGAACACGTCGTCATTGGAGATAACGACACGGCGCGTGCGCCGGAAGCTTCGCACGCCGGAGCGAGCCGCCAGACCTATATGATCGGCAATGCGGTCGCCCTTGCATCTCGTGAAGCGCGTAAGCGATTGGTCGAAGTGATGGCCGGAGTTTGGGACGTCGAACCGTCAACAATCGGCACGGGAATGGGGAAATCTGGGCCGAAAACACCAATCATCGCGTAACGATGGGCGAGGCGGTGCATACATCGAAGAGCCGTGGTGTCGTGCCCGTCGGCTCGGCCAGCTTCGAGTACGGACACGACCGGTCTTGATCCGGTCGATGGTTCGGGTCGGCCGTGGCAGGCTTATGTGTTCGGCGCTCAGGTCGCCGAAGTCGAGGTCGATACGATAACCGGCGAAGTCCAGGTGCTGGGTGTCTGGGCCGCGCACGATGTTGGCCGCGCGGTCAATCCCCAAGGTGTGGAAGGCCAGATCGAGGGCGGCATCGTGCAGGCGCTCGGCCAGGCACTGATGGAAGATTACAAGCTGCAGGACGGACGGACGAGCACGTCCGGTTTTGCCAAATACATTCTGCCGACTGCGCTCGACGTGCCCCGGGTCAATTCGATCATCATCGAGGACCCGGATCCGATCGGTCCACTGGGCGTCAAGGGCGTTGGAGAGCCGGCGATGGTGCCGACAATTCCGGCGATCATGAATGCGATCTATGACGCGGTTGGTGTGCGTATTACCGACCTTCCTGCAACGCCTGAAAAGGTGCTGATGGCGATCCGCGACAAAGAGCGCTCTGACGCCGTGCAGGCAGCTGAGTGATATATTTGATCCGATTTGGGAGAGCTGAAATTCTGCGTACACAAAGCCAATAAAACGAGTGGAGGAACACATGAAGTCCTGGACCAGGCTTGCCGGCGCATTTGCCGTGCTCGCTTTTGCTGGCGCGGCGCACGCCCAGAATTACCCCGCCCACGACGTCAAGATGATCGTGCCTTTCCCGGCCGGAGGACCCAGCGACACCGTCGCGCGCATCGTGGCCGAGGGCATGAGCCGCCATCTCGGACAGCAGGTCGTAGTCGAGAATGTCGGCGGAGCCGGTGGAACACTCGGCGCGACACGCGCATCGGAGGCACAGCCAGATGGCTACACGCATCATGGCGGCGAGCATGGGCACTCGTCATTGCGGCGCCGTCCTTCTATCCGAACCTCAAATACGACTCGACGAAGGATTTTGAGCCGATCGGCATGACCGCCAACGCTCCGGCTGCCATCGCGATCAAGGCGTCAATTCCGGTCAAGAACGTCAAAGAGTTCGTCGAATGGGCGAAAAAGAAGGACCGAACGTCAAACAGGCATTCGGTGGAGTCGGCGGGACCTCGCACATGGCGTGCCTTCTCTTCAACAAGATCTTCGACCTGAAGCCGACGCCGGTTGCCTATCGGGGCACTGGCCCGGCGGTGAACGATCTCATCGGGGGCACGTCGACTACCTTTGTGAGCAGGTCGTCAGCATGGTTGGGCCCATGCAAACCGGCAAGATCCGTGGCATCGTGCTGTCGTCGAACGAGAGGCTCGCTTCGATCCCGGATGTGCCAGGCGCCAAGGAGGCCGGCGCGCCCGACTATCAGTTGAATGTCTGGAGTGCGGCTTATGCTCCGCGCGGTACGCCGCGCGAAATCGTGGCAAAGCTCGCGGCGGCGCTCGACAAGACTTTGGACGAGCCGGCAACCGCCGAAAAACTCGAAAAGCTTGGCGGCACGGTGCCTCCGAAATCGGAACGTGGGCCGGACTATCTGCGCAAGACAGTTGCATCGGATATCCCGCGCTGGGCGCCGATCCTGAAAGAAGCTGCCGAAACGACCAAGGCGAACTGACGATCTGATGCTCGATCCAAAGAAGGCGGATTCTTCACTGGAGACGCGCGAGCGCGCTCGCGCGATCTCCAAAGCCGGCGGCGTCGAGCAGGCGCTCGGTAACGGGTTGCCGAAGCTTGCCGAAATGACGCTCTCGGAGGCGATTGTCCTAGGCCTGCTCAAACAAGGCGTGCGCAAGTATTTCGCGATTTTCGGACATGGATCGACCGATCTCGGAAATATCCTGCGCATCTACGAGGAAGAGGGCGCGACGCGCACCATCAACTGCCGCAACGAAGTGGAGATGGCGCACGCCGCCACGGCCTTGCGCTGGCAATATGGGGAGCTGTCGGCGGTCGTTACTTCGATCGGTCCCGGCGCGATGCAGGCTTTTGCGGGATCGCTCGCGTCAGCGTCGAACGGCGTCGGCGTCTACCATATCTCACGGTGACGAAACGACCTTCGGCGAAGGCTACAACATGCAGCAGGTGCCGAAGGAGGAGCAGGGCCTCTTCGGTCGAATGACCGCAGTCATGGCGCAGTCTTATGTCCTGCACACGCCGGAGGGATTGCGTGATGCATTGCGCCGCGGCGCCTCTCTGCGTGAACCATCCCTTATCGTGCTGGCCCATTCTATCTGCTGCTGCCGCTGAACACTCAGCCGGCGACGGTGACAGTCAATCTCGCCGCCCTGCCGAGCCGGCCCGTGTTGCCAAAGCTTGCGCCGGCTGATGATGACGCGATTGATCGAGCCGCCGCGATGATTGCGAAGTCAGCAAGGTTGCAATCAAAGCCGGAGGTGGGACGCGCGGTCACGATGCCGCTGTCAGGCGACTCGCGGAGGCCGCCGGGGCTGCTGTGGTGTTGTCACCCGGCTCGACTGGCGTGCTCCGGACGCGCACGCGCAGAACATGCATGTCGGCGGTTCGAAAGGCTCAATCAGCGGCAACTTTGCCATGGCCGAAACCGAGCTTCTGATCGTCATGGGCTCGCGCGCCGTCTGCCAGGCGGATTGTTCGGGGATCGGCTACAAAATGCGCAGGCCGTGATCAACATCAACGGCGACCTTGCCGACGCTCTTCATTATAACAAGACCGTTGCTCTGATCGGCGATATTTCAGCTGTTACCAACCGCCTCGCAGCGAAATCTGGAAGCCGCGGGCGCTGCGAAGAGCAAAAGCGCCTGGCTCAAGACGTGCGCAGTCAAAAATCCGAATGGGCGGCCTACAAGCGCAAGCGCTTTGAATGCGCGCCATTGCGCGATGAGGTATGGCAGAAGCCGGTCCTGCCGCAGCCGGCAGCGATCAAGATCGTCGCAGATTTCGCAAAGGAGATCGGCGCCGCCAAATTCTTCTGATGCTGGCGATGTGCAGGCCAACGGTTTCCAGATCGTCGAAGATGAGAAGACGGGAGATACCGTTCACCGAAGCCGGTGCGTCCTACATGGGTTTCGCCGCGAGTGCCTTGCTGGCCTCTGCCTGGCCGATAACCCGCGGTACGGCATAGCATTTTCCGGCGATGGTTCGTTCATGATGAACCCGCAGATCCTGATCGACGCCATCGAGCATAGGGCACAGGGGATGATCGTGATCTTCGACAACCGCCGGATGGCCGCGATCACTGGATTACAACTTGCGCAGTATAAAACCGAGTTTCGCACGAACGATCACGTCGCAGTCGACTATCAGAAGCTCGCGAGCTCGGTGTCTGGTGTCCTCGCCGTCTCTGGCGGAGTCGACGCTGAAATCGCTGCGCGCCGCGTCTGAAGATCGCTCATGGTCACAACGGCCTGTCAGTTGTTCATGTCCCGGTCTATTACGGCCCGGACGAATTGGGTGGCCTTGGCGCCTGGGGTGAGTGGAATGTCGGAAATTGGTGCGATGACGTGCAGGCCTCCTGGATCAAGCAGGATCTCTAGCGGAACCCTCGTGGGGCCTCCACGGTTGCTCAGCAGAGGCACCCATGACCGAACCATCGCCCATAAAGTCATTGAAAGCGTTGCGCGCGGCCGAAGAGGAATGCACACGCTGCCCGCTCTATAAGCACGCCACCCAAGTTGTATCCGGGAAGGTCCAGCGCGCGCGCGGCTCATGTTGGTTGGCGAGCAGCCTGGGGATCAGGAAGAGAAGCAAGGTAGACCATTCGTCGGCCCCGCAGGCGGTATTCTGGCCAAGGCCTTGGTTGATGCCGGCATCGAGCGCAAGGCGGTTTTCGTCACCAATGCGGTGAAGCACTTCAAATTCGAGCCGCGCGGCAAGCGCCGCCTTCACAAGCGCCCCAATGCATATGAAATCGATCGTTGTCACTGGTGGCTCGACTTCGAACGAAAACTTGTACGCCCTGACATAGTGGTCGCCTTGGGTGCGACGGCGATCCGCAGCGTTTCCGGCCGGCCACTTCCCATCAACAAGATCTGCGGACGTGTGCTGCCAATATCTGACGGAGGCCAAATGGTAGCGACCATCCACCCGTCCTATATCCTCCGCATCGAGGATGAAGCCGATAAGCAAACGCAATATCGGCAGTTCGTCGCCGATCTCAAAATCTGTGCAAAGATCCTGGCGAAAGCTGCCTGATCAGACTGTCAGCAGGTCTGTTGGGGGCCGGGAGATCTGGGGTGGAACGTCCACAAGACTTTGGGAGTTCCTATCGGCACATGAATTCACGATCACGCGGGCGCGGAACTTTGCCCGTGACCTTTGGGAGGCAAACTGACCGAATCCAAAAACCGCCGGGGCGACAGACTTGACAAGCGGGTTCGCAAAAGTATCGAGGAGGAGCGTGCGCGGGATAAGAGCAAGGAAGACGAGGTCGTGAACAGTTCCGACGACAGCTTTCCGGCGAGCGACCCGCCAGTTTTACCGGTGTCACCAGCGCGGCGGATATCGAAAGGAAGAAGAAGACGAATTAGCTCTCAACCAAATTGCATGTTCAGCAATTTCTCGGCGTTTCCGCAAAATCTTTCGCTCATCCGCCGAACCAAGCTCCAGCTTTTTGACCGTAGCAATGGTCGGCGCGATCGGCCCGAGCGGCGTGTCGGTCGCGAAAACGACCTGATTGACGCCGAAAATTCAAAACCGCAACGCGTTGCCCTGACGCCGCCGCCGAACATTGCGGTGTCGGCATAAAAATCGTGCAAATAATCCATGTGCGGCCGTTTCAGCGACGTAAGAATTTTCGAATAGTCCTCGTCCGATGTGCGCTGCCCCAGCACCTTGAGGCCCGGACCGACGCGACCATCGTAGTACGGGATCATTCCGCCGAGGTGGTGCGTGATGATTTTCAGCTGCGGGTAGCGATCGAGCAGGCCCGAAAAACCATGCGCACCATCGCGACCGACGTTTCATAAGGCCAGTGGAAACACCACCACATCTCAAATCGAGACTTGTTCTCGGACGGATAGTCGGGCATGGCAGCCGTGCCGACGGGATGCAGCCAGATCGGCAGATCGAGCTCGGCCATGGTCGCAAAAATCGGCTCAAACTCGGGATCGTCGAGCGGCCGACCAGCGACATTCGTGTAGAGAAGCACGCCGCGCGCGCCAAGATCCTGACGGCACGCCGCGCCTCCGCGACCGAGCCTTCGACGTCCGTCATGCATGAAGCCGCAGCAAATCCGGGGAAACGTTCGGGATGTTTCCGACACAGTTCGGCCATCGCGTCGTTGGCGATGCGGGCGAGATTCAAACCGACATCCGGCCTAGCGATATCCTCGATGGCCGGGTTGGGCAGCGAGATGATTTGCCGATAGTCGCCGAATTCGTCCATCTCCTTGAAACGCGCGTCGAGGTCGAAGAGCTTGGTAACGCCGCGCAGCCGCTTGCCGATGTTTTCTAGATTCGGCGCGACTTTGGTCATTTCCTGGAAGTAGCGATCGGGAAAATATGACAGTAAATGTCGATGATCGCGCTCATGGCTTTCCCGTCGTTTCCGTCGGCATCGAGGACTACCCGGCTGTATAGCCGCCATCGGCGTAAAGGATATGGCCGGTGTAGAAGTCAGATGCCTTTGACGCCAGAAACAGCAGCGGTCCCGCGAGATCCTCCGGCTCGCCCAGCCGGCCCTTCGGCACGCGTGCAGAAAGCCCTTCCGCACCGTCTGTGCACGTTCGGTGTCTTCATACATCCACGCCGTCGAGCGGCGAACGGAAGACGGTTGGTCCCAGCGCGTTGACCGTGATGCCGGTCTCGCCCCATTCGCAGCCGAGCGCCTTGGTGATCCCGTCGACCGCCGACTTCGATGCGCAATAGGCGGTGTAGCCGGCCGGATGGCCGAGCAGCCCGCGCGCTGATGACGTGAGGATCACCTTGCCGCCCTGACCTTGCTTCGAGCATCTGCTTGCCGGCAGCGCGGGCCATCAGCCACGACTGATTGACGTTTGGCGTCCATCACGTCGAGAAAATCCTCGACTTTCTGATCGACGATTTTCGAAACTTTGTTGAGGCCCGGACGCAACAACAAGGATGTCGACGCGGCCAAACTTGTCGACCGCCGCCTTGACGATCTTGTCGCAATTTTCTTCCGAGCTTGGCCGCAGCGCGATGATCTCGGCTCTTGCCGCCGAGCTTTTCGCATTCTGCCGCGACTTTCTTGAGCTCATTCAGCCTTGCTCGCAGCCAAAACCACGCTGGCGCCGGCGCCCGCCAGCGTCTTCGCCGCCAGGGCACCGAAGGCACCTGATGCACCGGTGATAACGGCTGTCTTGCCCTTGATGTCGAATAGCGACAGCGGATTCTTCAGGAACGCCTCGGACATCATCTCCTCCGGTATTATTGCCATGGCCGGGGCTTGTCCCCGCCATCTGGTCGAGATCACGGGCCAAGCCCGCGGTGATGAAGGCTCCGTTACTTCGGCGGATCGGCTACCGCGACCACGATCGTGCAGACCTCATTGCCGCGGTTGATGATCTCGCGCGTTTCGTTCGGCTCGATGACGCAGGAGTCGTTCTGCCCGAGCACCGTCTCCTTGCCGTTGACGATAACCGTCAATTCGCCGCGCAGAACGAAATAAACCTTTTCCGGCGGAGACGCGTCCGGGTCCGGCGCCGCCGCCCGGGAGGAAGTGCGAATAGCCGAATACCAGACTCTTGGTACCGCCGGCCTCCGCGCCGAACATGCGCAGCGAGGTGTAATTGCGGTGATTGGGCGCGTCGTACGGCTTGGCGTCTGCAAAGACGTTTGACGATGCATCAGAATTTCCTCCCGCGCTCGATGCGATATTTCCCGGTCGGGTCGACGATAGCGACCAGCCGCACGATGCAGCCGTCGCCGCGATCCCAGTTCCAGGGAAGTAGGCGAAGGTGACAGCGCTTTCCGGTGACCTTGTCGATGTCGCCGCCGACATTTCTCGATTCCCATGATGCCGTTCTTGAAGAGGATGCGATGGACCGGCTCCCATTCCGGGAAGTCATCTTTCCAGTCGCGTCCGCCCGACCACTCGCGGTATTCCTCCGCGAAATGCGGATGCAGAGGTCCGTTTCGCTGCGGACCGATTGCGGTGGCGAGCGGGTGATCGTTGGCCTGCGTATCGTGACCGACCACCTTGACCTTCTTCTTCGACGAACCATTCGCCGGCCGATGGCACGAAACCTGGCGCGCGGCAGAAATAATCTTCGCTGTCCTCGTAGAACTTGTGCCAGCCGGTATTGATGATGACGACGTCGCGCTGGACGGATGATCTTGCCGCAGGCTTTTCCAGATCATCGCCGGTGATCGGCTCCCACTTGTTTTTCGGCAGCGATACCACGATGCCCGAGCCGAAGAAATGCGGCAGCGGCACCTCGTCGATGAAGCGGCGTGCCCTGCACGACGTGCGCCGGCGCATCGATATGCGTGGTGTTGTGCATCGACGTTGTGATGCGCTGCGACAGCACACCTGACTTCGCCATGTAGTGGATGCGCTCGATCTTGACGTCCTCGAAATACGGCCAGTTCGGGGACTGATAGCCGAAGCGATGGGACAGGTTATAGAACTCCAGCCCCATGCTGTTCTTGAGATTTTCTTCGAACATCACGCCGCGAATTCTGTCTTGGCCACGGCATCCTCCCTTGTTCGTGCGCATTCGCGCGTGTCGATGCGTTGATACCGCCGCCCTGATGTCAGGCGGCGGCGGAGATTCATATGCGTTCTCCAATGCTGTTTTGGTGGCGATCAGGCGGTCGGCGATCAATGCCTGACGATTGCTGAAATCGCTGGCTCGGTACCGGCACCGAAATGGCCACCGCGTTGCCGAGCGGATCGTGTAAGGCAACGCCGACTGCGCAGATGCCGAGCGTGTGTTCCTCGCGGTCATAGGCGACGCCGTTGCGGCGTACGGCCTTGAGGTCGTTGAGTAGCGCTGTCGAGCCGCGTCAAGCGTCTTCGGCGTGCGCGCGCTCGTAAGCGCGTCCGACCAGTGCCTCGATCGGCGGTCGTCGGAAAGCTGCGCGAGGTAGGCTTGCCGTTGGCGGTGCAGTAGAGCGGAAACGTGTCGCCGACCGCGGACACCGCGCGCAAGCGCTGCGAACCGATAACCTGGTCGATGAATACGAGGTGATCCTTCTTGACGGTCGAGAGATCGACGGTCTCATGTGCAGTTCCTCCAGACAGTCGTTCCAGGAGCGGCCGTGCCAGCGTGATGAAATCGCTTGCGCACCGGAAGCCGCGAGATCCGCAGGATCGCGGGGCCGAGCCGCACGCGTCCGTTGGGGGTCGCCGCAATGACGAGCTTTTCGGTTTCCAGCGCCGCGACGATGCGCTGAACGGTGAGAGCGGGCGAGAGTTCACGCGCTGTGGCGATCTGGCCGAGACTCGAGACCTGCATTTTCTTCTTCCAGCGCACGCAGAATAGTGGCCGCGCGCGCGATCACCTGCACCTGACTTTTGTCGTTCGTGATCGAGACGACTCATCGACGCTTCCCGCACTCCACGTTGGCGGTCTTTGCCGCCTTGCATGATGGTACACGTTAGCCCAAAATACGGTACAGGAAAACGAAAAGCATCGCAAATTGGTCTCTTGGTGAGGAGGCGTCATGGTCAAGAAGATCGCGCTCGAAGAGCATTTCCTGGACCCTGCCGACCGAGTCCTATTGGCGGCCCACCATGGTCGATGTCGCGCCGGCCAAAGACGCGCGCAGCTCTACGCGAGCCTGACCGATTTCGGCGAACAGCGGCTGCAAATGATGGAGCAAGCACGGCATCGCGCGTGCCGTGCTGGCGATCGCCGGGCCCGGCGTGCAGGTGGAACGCGAAGCCGCAATCAGCCGCTGCGCGCCGCGCGTGCATCGAACGATTTTCTCGCCAAGGAAGTGCAGAAGCGTCCTGACCGGTATTCCGGCTTCGCTCATCTGCCCATGCAGGATGCGAAAGCCGCTGCCGACGAACTCGAGCGCTGTGTACGCGATCTCGAAATTTCTGCGGCGCCATGATCAATGGCCACACCAACGGCAAATATCTCGACGACCGATCGCTCGATCCTTTCTGGGAGCGGGCGGCGGCGCTTGGGAGCGTCGGTCTATCTGCATCCGGCCGACCCGGTTGCACCGCTTGCCGGCCATCGACGGATACAACGTGCTGGTGCGGCCGATGTGGGGCTGGGGCGTGGAGACCGGCTCGCACGCGCTGCGCATCATCTGCGGCGGCGTGTTCCATCGCTATCCGAAAGCCAAGCTGGTGCTCGGCCATCTCGGCGAGACGCTGCCGTTCCATCTCTGGCGCTTTGACAGCCGCTCGGCGCCGTACGGCTGGAACTTGCCGAAGCCGCCGTCGCAATACCTCAAGAGAACGTCTCGGTGACGACTCTCCGGCATGTATGACGCCGCCACCAGTGCGCTGCTCGCTCGATGCGTTGGGCCGCGACCGCGTGATGTTCTCGGCGGATTACCCTTTTGACTGCGCCAGGGTGCGATCCGTTCATCGACACGTACGCCGCTCGACGAATCCTTGCGGGCGGATATCGCCTACAACAACGCGGCAAAGCTGTTGCGGTCTTAGCGCCTCCGTGAGATTATGTGGCGACATCGAACTGGCGCAAACCGGCGCATCCACGATGAATGTCAGCGAAAGTCGTTCGTAAGTCGCGGCGTTGAACCTGGCGATGGATTACCGATCAAGCCCGGCGATGACAGAGTTATGACGACCGGCGTCGTCGACTTCGCTTCGACGACCCGCACCGGCTTGCCGTCGAGCCAGGCTCGGATGTCCTCGACGATGTCGGGAAAATATTTCCGGTAATTCTGCTCGCTGACATAGCCGAGATGCGGCGTGATCGACGACATTGTCCATCTTGCGGAAACGGATGGTCGAGCGGCAGCGGTTCGACATCGAATACGTCAAGGCCTGGCGCCGGCAATCGACTTCGATTGCAAGGCCGCAATGAGCGCCTTCTCATCGACAATCGGGCCCGCGCGAGGTGTTGACCAGATAGGATGTCTTTTTCATCAGACCGAGCTCCTTCGCGCCGACGAGCCCACGCGAGCGGTCGCTGAGCATGAGGTGGATTGTCACCAATCCGCGCTGCGGAAGAGGTCCTCCTTTGTGACGTAGTTCCGCGCCGCCCGCTTGTGCCTTCTCCGGCGTCAGGTTCTGGCTCCAGGCAATTGTCTTCATGCCGAAAGCCTTGCCGACCGTTGCTGACCGCTGCCCGAGCTTGCCGAGGCCGAGGATCCCGAGCGTGAGGCCCTCGAGGTCGCGGCCAATGGTCACCTGCCAGGGCGCGCCCGCCTTGAGGCGGGCGTTCTCGAAACCAACCCGGCGGGTCAATTCGAGCATCAGGCCGAAGGCAATACCGGTGGTCGGGACTGCCGACGACGCCGGTGCCGCAGACGGTAATACCGCGCTCGGCTGCAGCGCTTTGACATCGAAGGAATTGTTACGGGCGCCGGTGGTGATCAGCAGCTTCAGGTCGGGCAGAGCCTCGATGACTTTGCGCGGGAAGGGGTGCGCTCGCGCATACCGACAATGATCGGCGAAGCCCTGCAGGGCCTTGATCACTTCAGCCTGGTTGGCGAAGGGTTTGTCGAAGACCTTGACCTCGACGTCCCTGGTGATCGGGGACCAGTCGGCGAAAGTCATCGCCACATTCTGATAGTCGTCGAGAACGGCCGCCCGAACCATGCAAAGTCCTTTCGCTGCGCGCCCGGAGGGTCCGGGCCGCGCCACCGTTAGGCATGGAACACCGAAATGTAAGGGGGCTTCAGCCGAGCGGCGGCAGACTATGCTTAGCGCGCCAGGCCGGGCCGGGACCGCGCATATAGTGCAATTCTGGCCGGTAGTGGCGGATCGCGTCGCGGGTCAGTGTCACGCCAGAAATCCACGAAGAGGTTGCGGAATGTGACGAAGGGACGGGGCAGCAGCGGATGCCGCGGAACCCGACATAGCCAATATGGCGCGACCCATGACACATCTCCCACATGGACCACGGACGCGTTCAGTCCGCTTATTCCTTGGTCGCCCCGACTGGCGGCCAGGTTCATGGAGTCGGATGATGTCGTCGAAGCGGTTAAGAAACCAGGTACCCGAACGGCGTGCCGAAGGCATTTTGACAATCAGGCTTTCCAGAGATTTACCGATACCGCTGCTGCAGGCGGGCAGCTGTGGCGCTTGCTCTTTCGCAGTTCCGCCGCTACATCAGCCCCGACTTTCCCTGAAAACACGGCTTCAAAAACACGATGAACGGTCGGCAATTCATCTATCACATGCAGGGTCTCGACCAAGACCTATCCGCGCCTCCAGAAGGTGCTGGATAACATCCATCTGTCCTTCTACCCGGACGCCAAGATCGGCGTGCTCGGCGTCAACGGTTCCGGGCAAGTCGACACTGCTGCGCATCATGGCGGGCATCGACAAGGAGTTCACCGGCGAAGGCTGGGTCGCCGAGGGTGCGCGCGTCGGCTACCTCGAGCAGGAGCCGCAGCTCGATCCCACGAAGACCGTGCGCGAGAACGTCATGGAGGGCGTCGCCGCCAAGAAGGCGCTGCTCGACCGCTACAACGAGATCGCCTCAACTACTCGGACGAAACCGCCGACGAGATGGCGAAGCTGCAGGACGAGATCGACAGCCAGAATCTCTGGGATCTCGACAGCCAGGTCGACCTGGCGATGGATGCGCTGCGCTGTCCGCCGGACGATGCCGACGTGACCAAACTGTCCGGCGGCGAGCGCGCGCCGCGTGGCGCTGTGCCGGCTGCTGCTCGACCAGCCCGAGCTTCTGCTGCTCGACGAGCCGACCAACCATCTCGACGCCGAGAGCGTGAACTGGCTCGAAGGCCACCTGCGCAACTATCCGGGCGCGATCCTGATCGTCACCCATGACCGCTACTTCCTCGACAATGTGACGGGCTGGATCCTCGAACTCGATCACGGCCGCGGGATTCCCTACGAGGGCAACTACACTGTCCTGGCTTGGGCAGAAGCAGAAGCGTATGGCAGCAGGAACAGCGCGAGGACGAGCGCGCGCCAGCGTACGCTCGCAGCGCGAAAGCGAGTGGATTTCGTCCTCGCCGAAGGCGCGGCAGGCCAAATCGAAGGCGCGCTACCAGCGCTATGAGGATCTGCTCAAGATCGCCAATGCCAAGCAGAACACGGTCGCGCAGATCACCATTCCGGTGGCTGAGCGGCTCGGCCAGAATGTGGTCGACTTCAACAACCTGACGAAAGGCTTTGGCGACAATCTGCTGATCGACGATCTTGACCTTCAAGTTGCCGCCGGGCGGCATCGTCGGCGTGATCGGCCCCAACGGCGCCGGCAAAACCACCCTGTTCCGCATGATCACCGGACAGGAAAAGCCCGACAAAGGCACGATCAAGATCGGCGAGTCGGTTCATCTCGGCTATGTCGATCAGTCGCGCGATCTGCTCGACGGCAAGAAGACCGTCTGGGAGGAGATTTCCGACGGCAACGACATAATCCTTCTCGGCAAGAAGGAAATGAACTCGCGCAGCCTATTGCGCGTCGCTTCAACTTCAAGGGTGCCGACCAGCAGAAGAAGGTCGGCACGCTGTCGGGCGGCGAGCGCAACCGCGTGCATCTCGCCAAGATGCTGCGTTCGGGTGCCAACTTGCTGCTGCTCGACGAGCCGACCAACGATCTCGACGTCGAAACGCTGCGCGCGCTCGAAGAAGCGCTGGAAGATTTCGCCGGCTGCGCGGTGATCATCAGCCACGACCGCTGGTTCCTCGACCGCATCGCGACGCATATCCTGTCGTTCGAAGGCGACAGCCACGTCGAGTGGTTCGAGGGCAATTTCCAGGATTACGAGACCGACAAGATGCGCCGGTTAGGCACAGACTCGGTGATCCCGCACCGGCTGAAATACAAGAAGTTCTCGCGGTAGTCGTCCGACGCGGAATAGACAATTTCTTCGCTCATGCCCGGGCATCCGGTTCGATGGACGTGAGGTTGCGGCGGAATGATGAGGACAGATAGCTCGCGCGGTTGCGATCGCCTTTTGTACGGTGGCGGCAACTGTTTGCGGCGAGGCAGCGGACGCCGCCTTCCAGCAATGGCTCGCCGCACAATGGCCGGCGCAGCAGCGGTATGGGCGTCTCCGCGCCGACGTTCGATACCGCTATCCGGGGACTTGAACCCGACTTGTCGCTGCCCGACCTCGCCATTCCGGGTCAGGCCGAGAAGGCTCCACAGCAGCCGGAATTTGTGCAGACGCCGTCGCAATACCTGCGCGAGGCGAGCTTCGATCGCCTTGCCACGCGGGGTCGGCAGCTCGCCACGCATATATCGCGACACGCTGGCGCGCATCGAAAGAAATCGGCGTGCCCGGCAGCGTGGTGTTGGCGATCTGGGCGCGCGAAACCGACTATGGCGGCTATCAGCTACCGAACGATGCCATCCGCGTGCTGGCCACGCAGGCTTACGTCGGCAAGCGCAAGGATTTCTTCCACAATGAATTCCTGCATGCGCTGAAGATGCTGCAGGACGGCGTGCCGCGCAGTGATCTGCGCTCGTCCTGGGGCGGCGCCATGGGTCTCACGCAATTCCTGCCGTCCGAATACTTACAAATACGCGGTCGATTTCGACGGCGATGGCCGCGCGGACATCTGGCGTTCGGTGCCGGATGCGCTTGCCTCGGCGGCAAAGCAGCTTGTCGGCAAGGGCTGGCGTCACCGGCGAGCCTTGGGCGATCGAGGTGCGCGCGCCGGCCAACGCCGATTGCAGCATCGGCGTGCCCGAGACGATACGAGCCGATCGGCGCATGGGTCGAAACGCGGTTTTGTACCGGCCTATGGCCGCAAGCTCGCTGCGAGCGGAACTTATCGCTACGACGGCATCGCTGTTGCAGCCGGAAGGGAGCTACGGCCCGTCGTTCCTCGACGCCGAAGAACTATTTCGTTCTCAAGGACTACAATTTTTCGGATCTCTATGTGCTGTTCGTCGGGCACCTCGAGCGACCGCATCTCCGGTGGCGCGGCCGTTCGAGACGCCGTGGAGCAAGAATGCGCCAGCTCAAGACCGACAGACGTCGAGACGATGCAGCAGCGGCTCGACCGCGCTCGGCCTCTACAAGGACAAGATCGACGGCAAGGCAGGCATGCTCACACGCGCGGCGCTCGGCGCATATCAGAAGAAGAACGGACTTAAGGTCGATTGCTGGCCGACCGCCGCCGTGCTCGAGCACATGCGGCGCGTAGAGCTAGCATCAATCGCAGACCTGGACGCGTCTTGTCCGGTAGGCGTAGCCGTCCCAGACCTGCTGCACGTTCCACATGGCAAATCGGGCCGTCATACGTCGGGCGGTCACGGCATAAACCGATGGCGGCGCGACGTAGACGGGCGCCGGCTCCACATAGACCGGGCGGCTGTTGGCGATGGCCGACGCCGACGATGGCGCCGGCGGCAAGTCCGCCGACTACGCCGGCGGCAACACCGCAGCCACTACAATTCGCGTGCGCCGGAGACGGCAACGCCGCGGCCAGGATGCCGGCCGCGGCGAGCGCAATGATTACATTCTCTCATGGGTGTCCTCTCGGGCCGAAGTTCGTTTCGGCGCGATCATCCACCCTAAATGGTTACGCGATCTTTAAGGGCAGATGAACCGCGGACGGCTCCAGCCGACGAAGTTGCCATAGCGGATCACGCAGCGGCCGGCGGGCCCAGTAGCCACCCGGGCAACCAGCCGGATAAGGCGCACCATAGCCCTGGTACACGACGTAGCCGGGGGCCGGCGCGTAAGCCGGATAAGCGCCTGCGCTGTTGGCGATCGCGCCGCCGATGATGGCGCCGCCGATCACGCCGGCTGCAACACCCGCGCCGACCGCGCAGCCGTAGCAACGGGCTTCGGCGGTGGTCGGGGCGCTCAGGGTGCCCGACTGCCAGCGTGGCGGCGGTCGCAAGCGCGAAGATCGTCTTCTTCATGAGTGTTCCCTCCAGGTGAGGTCGGCAGGGCCGACCGCGAGTGATGAGTCTAAGCTAAACCTGTCCCCGTGCCGAGATAGAGACGGTTCCAATATGTCGGAAATTTGTTGAGCGCCGGCCCGCCCCTCGTTCTGAGAAAAGCCCGGATACGTTACCAGATCCGGGCTTTCTTCTTCATGCGTTGACTTTGTCCGATTTGGCTGGCCTTAGCCGCAGACACTGCACGGGCGGGAGCGCCATCCCCATCCGTCCCAGACACGCTGACGGGTCCAGTAGCAGCCGCCGTAATATCCGTATGCCGGGACCCGCAGCGTAGTAGCCCGGGCCGTATCCGTAATGCGGGCCGGTTGCGGCAGCGCCGATGATCGCGCCGACAGCAAGACCGCCGATGATGCCGGCTGCGATGGCGCCACCGTTTCGCGCTTCAGCCGGCTGCGGGGTGGCGACAGCTGCGAGTCCAATGGTTGCGGCGGCCGCGAGAGCAGTCAGGGTTTTGGTCAGTTTAGTCATGGCTCACCTCTGGTTCGCTGAGTTCGTATTCATTCAACGACGGTTGTGTTCATTTCCTGCGTACTTGGGTTCAGCACAACGTCATCGTGGATGCGAGGTTCCTGCTTTTCGCGTGAATGGCCGGTGAATAGCCCATTCGGAATTGAACTAAGGGCCTGTTTGCGCGCATTAAATTTTGGCAATGCTTGCGGCGGGATGGCGGCGAAATGGCTGCTACAATGCAGTGTTTTGCCAACCGAATGCCGAAAACGGTCCTTGCATCCGCAGACGCAAGGACCGCCTAGCTTCTATTTGTTGTTGTCCGTCATTCTAAACGCAGACTCGCACGCGACGCAGATGCCATCCCCAGCCATCCCACACGCGCTGACGGGTCCAGTAGCAGCCGTAGGCTCCGGAGTAAGCGTAGACCGGACCGACGGGCGCTATGACCACGCCGACGTGTCTGTGGTGATGATGATGGTGACCGTTGTGTTGGTGCGCCTACGCTTGTTGCGCGGTGGTGAAGGCTGTGAGACCAGAGCGTCGCGATAGCCGCAAGTGCAGTAAAAGTTTTGGCCCGAGTAGTCATGGCGAACCTCCTATGTTGTGCGCGTGAGGTTGCGGTTGTTCGCTTGAATGACCGGTGAATGATGCGTTTGGACTTGCCCTGCCGGCGTCCGCGGTGAATTAAATTTTGGCAAGACTGCCGCGAGACATCCGCGTGCCTATTGGGAAAGCCGTCCCAACACGCGCTGCAGGATGGTCCCTGGCCGACGCGCGCCGCCGAATGCCCGGATATCTTGTGCGCGCGTCCTCGCGATGTCGTAGCGCGGCGCGATCGCGATTTATGTCCGCGCGTTTTAGCGGCGCGCGCTGCCGCGGTTTCCTTTGCCTGCGAGACGCTTGTGTCGCAGGCGGCGCCTGACGACGGCGCACCGCCGTCCGGCCGACGCTGCGCAGGAACAGCTTTTCAAGCGGATAGCTCAGCCGTCGAATGGCCGCGGGGAGCGGAAGCCACTCCACGGCCATGATGTCCTTCATCACATCACGGCTGGCTTTGACTTCCGCCTGCATGCGCCAGAACTGTACGACCTTCGGGCGGCCCGCGCGCGGTAGGTGATTGCGCCCAGGAATTCGCGCACGCGAACGCGATGGCCGGTTTCTTCGACAACCTCCCGCCGTGCGCCGGCAAGCGCGCTTTCATTGGACTTGAGCTTGCCGCGCGGCAGGACCCAGAGCTCATCCTTCGCGCGCTGTAACGACGGCGATCAGCGGGCGCGAACCGTTGCGCACCACGATGCCTCCTGCTGCATGAACTGTCTTGCCCGCCATGCCTGCCCGGTCTGTCGGTGTTCTCGTTTAGCAAAATTGCGAAGGCGAATGCATAGAAATGCACGCACTTCGCCTTTGCCTGTGGGCAACTGTTGGATAGCGATTCTGCGTCACAATTCTGTCTTGGGGCTCGCATCAGAGCTACCGCAGCTTTTTCACGACTGCGGTATCGAGCGACGTCTGTCGTCGAGGCGTGCGACGACGACAAACCGCAGGGAAACACCGACTTAGTTGAATTTGAGTCCGGCTTCTTTCGCGATCTTGAGGTTGAGTGCGATCTCGCGCCGGATCATCGCATCGATCTCGTTCGGCGTAAGCGGCGCGGGTTCGACGCCTTGTAGCGCTCAGCTTCTGTTGAACCTCGGGCAATGCCAGCGCCTTCGTCGTCTCCGCATAAGAGGCGTTCGATGACCGGGCCGGGCGTTTTCGCCGGCACCAGCATGCCGTTCCAGTAGTTGAAGTCAGAATCCTTGTAGCCAGCCTCAAGCGTGGTCGGCAGATCCGGCAAGGTCGGCGAGCGCTTGGCCGAACTCACCGCGAGCGGAACCAACTGCTTGTTCTGGATGAACGGCAGTCCCGACGAGATGCCGATGAAGATGAAGTCGACGCGACCGGTCATGACTTCGGTAAGCGCTTCGGGCCCGCCGCGGAACGGAACATGGGTCGCCTTGCAGACCAGCGCTGACGATGAAACGCTCGGCCGCCCAGTGGGTCGCGCTGCCGACGCCGGCCGAAGCGAAAGCTCATGCTGCCATCCTTCGCCTTGGCCACCAGTTCCTGCAAGGACTTGATGTCCTTCGACGGCGCGACCAGCAGCACATTGGGCACGCTGCCGAAAATGGCGACCGCGGAAAAATCGGCGGCGGCATCGTAGGGAAGGTTGGGGTAAGCGGCTGGTGCCCCGGAATGCGCAGCGGCATTGATCAGCAGTGGTGTAACCGTCGGGGTCGGCTTTCGCGACCGCTGCCGAGCCGAGACTGCCGCCGGCGCCGCCGCGATTTTCCACCACGATGGTCTGCCCGAGTTGACGCGACAGGGGATCGAGAACGATGCGGCCGATGATGTCGATGGTGCTGCCGGCCGAGAACGGCACGATGGCGCGGATCGGCTTCGCCGCCGGCCAGGCTGTTGCTTGCGCGGCGGCAACGCGCGGCAGGGCCGGCGCCGCGAGCGCACCGGCGGACAGCTTGAGAAATGGCGACGGTTGTGCGCGGTCATGATCCTCCCCACAGCGTGTACGCCGTCTGGTGCAGGCTTTACGCTGTTATGATGCCACGGCCGTGGCCGGCGGAAGAGGGCAAACGCGGAGCTCGCAAGCACTGCGCGGAACGAAAACCTGTTGCCCCGCGCTTCGGCGATGCCTAGTTTCGCGGGCCAATTACGGGAGAAAATGCCAATGCCGACCTTCACCTGGGATCATGTCCATCTGCGCACGCCCGATCCGGAAGCGACCGCGCAATGGTTCGAGCGCATGTTCGGTGCCGAGATCATCCGCAGCACCATGCTTGGAAAGCCGCGCGTCGACATCAAGCTCGGCGGCGCGATGATCTTCACCGCCCAGGTCAATCCCGGTGATGGCGTCAATCCGGCGCCAACGACGCCCTATCAGGGCCTCGACCATTTTGGCTTGGCAGTCTCCGGGCATCGACGCCGATCGCCGCCGATCTCAAGAAAAAGGCGTCGAGTTCACCCAGGAACCGCACTCGCCGCGGCCCGGCATCAAAATATGCTTCCTGCGCGGGCCACAGGGCATTTCGATCGAACTGCTTGATCGCGACCCGAAATACTCCTGATATTTCCGACTTGTCGATGCCATTATTGTTTGGGACAAACCGTCAGTGCCGATTGCCTGTCCGGGCGGCGAGCACATAAAGCAACGAAAGCCGTGCCGGCAGGAGGTTGCATGCGTGCGTTCGGATTGGCGGTGGTCGCGGTGTCGATCGCGGCGGCGACGGCCCCGGCCGCCGAAGGGCGTTTCGAGCGCAGTCTGAAAATGCTGGCACCGGCCGAGCGGCTGGAACAGCTCTGCGACTACACGGCGATGAGCCGCATTCCGCGAACAAGGCAAGAGATTATCGTCCCGATCGCGCGGTGGCGAATGCAATGGCTGAACCGGTTGCCAGCCGGCGACACGCTCGAAGTGAGCGGCGGCGCTTTCCGCAGCCGCAAGAAGTGGTACGCGCTGACTCTATCGTTGCACGGCCACGCCCGACCACCTGCACGATCGTGAATTTCCGCTTCACCATTGGTGAGGAAATTCCGAGGAGAAGTGGGCGTCATTCGGTCTCTTTGGGAGTGACCGCACGCAGCTATTGATGCTGCACCATCACCTTGGTGCCGACCGGAACGCGCGCATAAAGATCGACCACGTCGTCATTCACCATGCGGAAGCAGCCCGACGAGACCGCCTGACCGATGGTCTCCAGGCGCGTTCGTGCCATGAATGCGATAGACGGTCGCGCCGATATGTCAACGCACGCGCGCCGAGCGGATTGCCGCGGACCTCCGGCCATCCAGCGCGGCAGATAAGGTTGCCGCGAAATCATCTCGGGCGGTGGCGTCCAGTCCGGCCACTCGGCCTTCTTGCTGATGTTGTGAACGCCGCCCCATTGAAAGCCGTCGCGGCCAACGCCGACGCCGTAGCGCATGGCAACGCCGTTACCCATGATGAGATACAAGAAACGGTCGTGGGTATTGACGATGATTGTGCCTGGCGCGCTGTTCGGTTCGGTAATACACTGACTGACGGCGCAATTCCGACGGCAGATCCTCGATCCCGCCCGGTGTGATCGATGCCCGGATCGACATCTTCCATTGTCGGATTGATCGAAGACATCATCCTCTGCGCAAGCGCCTGGGATAGGCGGTGCCACGAGAAGAGCGAGCGCAAAAATTCCGCAACCAGATCATTTTTGTAATTCCCCGGATGACGGCGCAGGACGCGCCTCAGAGTTTGTCCTTGATGTGGGTCTGTGGCCGGTCGGAGCCACGGGCGGTTTCGGTGTGCCAGCGTCCTTTCTCGTCTTCATATTCTATGACTTCTGTGTGTCCCGGCACGGTCTGCTCTTCGGCTGCCGCTTGGGCGGCGGCCAGAGCATCAGCGTGTGTTGAAAGGGGTTCCGAGAAGACGCCGTCCACTTTGTAGGCCCACCCGCCATCGTGCTCGACAATCTCGTACGTCACTTCCGCCATTGGGAAACCCTGTAACTCGAAAGGTGCTTGGATAACGTATCGCTATCCCAGCCAGTTGCGCCAGCCACTAATAGGCGCGGGAGGCAAAGGTTACCGCCTCCGCACGTGGCGCATGGAACCCTGCATTTGAGGCGGAGACGTGGCCGTTCAATCGGCAAAATTCGGGCTTACGTCGCGCCGAATCCAGGTCAATAGCGTTAGGAGGATGGCACGCGGCCCGATCAAAGGCGGCGTTGGCGCTTTAGACGATCGATATAGTTTTCGGCCGCCGGCGGAAGCGATTGCAGGCCGTACTGCGCGGCCGATGAAAGTACCGGCGCGCCATTGCGATCCTTCAGGAATGCCGGCTCACGGCCAGGAGGAATGATGCGATCGAATGACCAGCACCAGCAGGATCGCCAGCATGGCAATGCGAATGGCCCCGAGTGCCGCGCCCGCGACGCGATCCGGAACGCTGACATTGCGCCCGACGCACTCCGCTCACGATCATCCGCAACACGCCGCTGATCAAAGCACCACGCCGCTATGAAAATTGCAATGAATGTGACCCAGGTCTGCGGCGTTGGAATTTTCGGATAGTTCGCGAGGAGAGAGATGGCCTTCGGCGTTACCGCACACTGCAATGCCAATCCCGCAAATGTAGCCGAAAATCGTCGCCAGGCCGCGCAGCAGGCCGGTCATGAATCCCATGACCACTGCGACGAACAGACAGAGATACACACGGCGAGATCGAATGTGTTGGTCGAAAAGAAATCGGTCATCGGCGATGGGCCCAAAGATTGGTCGGCCGGCCTTGCAAAATCTGCCTAGCAGCGATTGCCGAAAAAATGATGAACGGCTTCGCTAAATTCGCAGATGACTGTTGAATGTCCGGCCGTGCACGCTAGGGCTTTATCGGGGCGGGCAGCGAACGGAGACCTTGCATGGCGTTTTCAGTCACCAGTAACAGCTTCAGGGATGGCGATTATCTGCCAAAAGATTTCATCCTGTCTGCCGACTTCGGTTTTGGCTGTGCGGGCGGCAACAAGTCGCCGCACCTGAAATGGTCCGGGCGCTCCCGCGGGAACGAAAAGCTTTCGCGGTCACGTCGCTACGACCCCGACGCGCCGACCGGCTCGGGCTTCTGGCACTGGCTGGTGGTGAATATTCCGGCGAACGTGAGCGAGATTGAACTCGGTGCCGGCAGCGCCGGCGGCAAGCTGCCGCCCGGCGCATTGCAGACACGCACCGACTTCGGCGCGCCGTGGCTATGGCGGGCCTTAGTCCGCCTGAGGGCGATCATCCGCATCGCTATCTGTTTACGGTTTTTGCGGTGAAAGCGGACAAGCTCGATGTGAAGGCCGACACTTCGGCCGCCGTCGTAGGCTTCAATCTGCACTTCAATACGCTGGCGAAGGCGGAAATCATGGGTCTGTTAAAGCGATAGAGCGGCGGCATCGCGGCGGGTCAAGCCCGCGCATGACACCTTGGCGTAGCAGCACTGTTTCGCCGACCGCACGATTTGCCGGCCTGAGCTAGCCGGTGCGCGTTGTGCCCTGATCGAAGACTCTGCGAATACCTGAGCGCAATCACGCGCGGCGGTGCAGAGCCAGATGATGACCGCGCCGACGCCGAAAGCCGTCCGGCCGATCGCGGCATCGATCGTCGTATTGCCGGTCACGACCGTTCCGGAAAATTGCCGCTCGCCCGGCCCGAACGCGATCCAGCTCGCGATCGCGCCGAAGCAGCAGAAGATCGCAACGGCGATCAGATACTGCACGAGGCGCAGCCAAGCGCGGCGCATCTGCCGGCAGTCTCGCCCGTTGCACTGGAGGCACCGAGCGTCTGGATAGACGAGCGCCGACGCCGGCCAGGAAAAACGCAGCCGGCGCAAAGCAGCACCCACAACGGGCTGTGCAGGTTTGATGGTCCGCCCGGGATCGGCAACAGACCCGCTACCGACGGCGATGAAATACAAGCCGACCGGCCGCGGCGACGGCCGCGTAAAAATTAGTTGCGTCTCGGCGTGGCGGACGCAGGCTCGGTCATGCGGGCCGGTATGCGCCTCGCGCTCGACCGGGACAGTAACATCGGCTGGTTTGCGAATTTGCTTAAGGGCAATCGGACTTGTCATCGCTAAATACGGACACAACCTTTAGGTGCCCGGAAGGTCGCATTTTGTCTGGAAACACCGCCAAATTTACGATCATCTAACCTTGCCTCGACTGGCATGCAGAAGACGAAACTGCCGTCAGGGGAGCAGCCAGATGACGACTTCTGTTCATGATCTTGCTGGTGGTGCTGCCGTACGGCACGGCGCTCATTTGCGGTGCGCTCACGTACAGGGCCGGCGCCACCGTGTCCGGCTGGTGCAGCGTGGGCGGTCTCGCGCTCGGCATCTATTTCTTTCACAAGAGCATGGAGCTTCTGGGCCCGAGCTGAGATGAATAGTTCCGCAGGTATGATTAATCGCAGACCGATATCCGCGGACGCCTTAAGCATCCCGGAACTGGAGACCGACGCGGGCGTTGCGAGCGTACAGGCGGCAACACTAAAGACAGGAACTCATGGCCCGACGTCCGACATCTGATTCCGTTCCGAAGCCGAGAAGGCGTTCAAGGCGGTGACAACCAAGCCGGCGGAGTTGCCGCCGAAGGCTCCGGCGTTGCCGCACGTCAAGCACACCGTGACATTGCGCGTCGACCAGGATGTGCTCGACTATTTTCAGCAGGAAGGCATTGGCTGGCAGGACCGCATGAACGCAGCGTTGCGCAAGGCGGCTGGAAAATAAGGCGCTGATGAAACGCGCTGTTGCGCTATCGATGGCGATGCTCGCGAGCTGGCGCTGTCGCCGCAGAAAAGAAAACCTACAACTATATCGTGCAACGGCGGTCGGTTCACCGTCACGGCGGTAGTCGACAGCTCCGGCGACGTCGACCGGTGGAGCAAGACCGAGCCAGTCATTCTGCAGATCGGCACCGAGCCGCCGCAGATATTGATCGCCGATCCCGATGCGCCTGATGCCGACAGTTACAAGAACAAAGACTATGAATTCTACGCGCTGAAGAAATTCATCACGCTCACTCACAAGAACCACGGCGTGGTCGTGAAATTCTATGACACGTGCCGCGATTGAGTAGAGGCACCTGACTGCTTCGGTTCGCCGATCAGATCGTCCGGTAGCCGCCGTCCGCCATCACAATCGTGCCTGTGACATAGGCCGACAGGTCGGAGGCGAGAAAGATCGCAGGGCCCGCGATGTCTTCCGGCTTGCCGGCGCGGCCGAGCGGCGTGTGATCGAGAAAGATCTTCACCAGCTCAGGATTGTTGGCGCGCACCTGCGCGTTCAGCGGCGTTTCGATCAGGCCCGGACCGATGCGCGTTGACGCGCACGCCATCTTTGCCGAGCTCGGCGGCGAGCGCGCGGGTAAAGCCGAGAACGCCATGTTTCGCAGAGGTGTAGGCCGGCGAGTTCGGCGTGCGCACATGCATGAACGACTGGATCGACGCGATATTGACGATCCGTCCCTTTGTCGCGCGCAAGGCGTCGAGAAACGCGTGCGTCACGTTGAACACGCCGTTGAGATTGATCGCCATGATGTCCTGCCAGTCCTTGACGACGGCGTCCGGATCGGCGGTGAACGCGTTGCGGCGATTGATGCCGGCATTGTTGACCAGGATTGAAACCTGGCCGACCTCGGCCGGCGACCTTTGCTGCCGTCGCGCGGCAGGCCGCGCGGTCGGTGACGTCGAGCGTGAAGTGCTGCGCCTTGCCGCCTTCCGCACGGATGTCGGCTGCAGTTTTGCCGGCCGTTTCGCCGTTGATGTCCAGCACGACCACCTGCGCGCCCTCGCGGGCATAACCGAGCCGCGATGGCGCGGCCGATGCCGGAGCCGGCGCCGGTGACGACAGCGATGTGATTTTGCAGAAGGGCGGGCATTGTTCCGTTCCTTGTCAATGCCGTGAAGGATAGCGACTTCGGAAGCGGGTTGCTACGTTGGCGGAGAAGGAGCCAATCCGATGTGCCGCAACATAAAGACGCTGTTCAATTTCGAGCCGCCGGCGACCGAAGATGAAGTGCACGCCTCGGCGCTGCAGTTTGTCCGCAAGCTCTCCGGCTTCAACAAGCCGTCGCAGGCGAACGCCGCGGCGTTCGAACTTGCCGTGGACGAGGTCTCGCAGGCCGCGCACAAGTTGCTGGCCGTCTCTGCAGACGTCCGCGCCGGCGCGCGATCGCGCAGTGGAGGCCGAGAAGGCGCGCCAGCGGGCCCGCGCGCGGTTTGCCTGAAAGCTGCGCGCGCTCACGACTCACTGTTCGACGGAGACTTTCAGAATGTCGATCAGCTTTCGGTCGCGCCAGCGCTGAAGGTCGGCCATGTTGCGTCCGGCCGCTTCCTCGGCGACGCCGTCGATGATTTTTTCTGAACGTCCGGCGTCAGCCGTGTCTGGCCGAGATCGTCCATCCAGCCCTGGATCGGGCCGCCGAGATGATCCATGAAATGCTTCATGCCGCCTTCGCCGCCGGCCATGTGAAACGTCAGATGCGGCCCCATCAGCGCCCAGCGCAGGCCGGGGCCATAGGCGATCGCCGCGTCGGCATCGGCGACGGAAACGACGCCTTCCGCCACGAGATGGACGGCTTCCCGCCACAGCGCCACCTGCAGGCGATTGGCGACATGGCCCTTCACTTCCTTCTTGATGTGGATCGGGTGCTTGCCGATGTCGCGATAAAATTGCATCGCCTTGGCGATCGCTTCCGGCGACGTCTTTGGCGCCGCCGACAACCTCGACCAGCGGAATCAGGTGCGGCGGGATTGAACGGATGGCCGATGACGCAGCGTTCCGGATGTTTGCACTTCACGCTCACGCGGCTGATGAGAGAGGCCCGAGGAGCTCGTCGCGATCACGACGTCCGGGGGCAGGGCGCGCGTCGAGCGTCGCGAACAGTTCGACCTTGAGATCTTCGCGCTCGGGCCCGCTTTCCTGCACGAACTCCGCACCCTTGGCGGCCGCCGCCGGGTCCTTGAAAAATTCGAAACGCTTGCGGTCGGCGCCCGCCTGCACCACGTTGAGCTTTTCCAGCGTCGGCCATGCCGTGTCGATGAAGCGGCGGGCGAAGTCTTCGCCGTTCGGCGCCGGGTCATAGCCGGCGACCTCGAATCCGCGCGCAAGGAAGTAGGCCGCCCAGCTTGCGCCGATCGTGCCCGCGCCGATAACGCTCACCCTCTCGCATTTTTCTCCACCCCTTCGTCAGTTCCTGGTTTATGTCGTTTCTAACGCACATGCGGAATTTGTTACAAGGCTTACAGCGCTCGGCGTCAGGATCCGGAAATCAGTCGTCGCAGGACTAGCGCCATCGTTGCCGGGATGCATCACAACGGCATTGATGCGACCCCAGAAGCCGTCCGGCTCATGAAAGACGCCGAGCTGCCGGAGCACCGTGGCGCGGTCATAGTAGATCTTCTCGCCTGCCAGCCTGTCGTCCTCGTCGAAAGTGTAGACGCCGCAGAGCGGGAATTGAACGTGACGGCCGGTCGGTGGAAGGCCGCGCCACGCGCCCAGGTGCCGTCCGCGGATAATGACTTCCAGAACGATTGTGGCTTCGCTGATGTGCCGCCGCTGCACGTCGATCTGCAGGTCAGGCACGGCGCGCAACAGCTCTGAATAAAATAGTCGCACTCCGTCGCGGCCAGCGTAATGGGCATCCCACGGCTCGTCGTCGTAGCGAGGTGCGGCGCCGAAGGTTGTCATGATGCCATCGAGGTCGTGTTGGTTTTCCAGCCGCACATGCTCGTCGACGAGTTGCAGGCGCCGGGATTGCCGCTCGGGATCCATTGTCGGCATGCCCGAAGCCTCCGGTCTCTGAAAGTTGCGTGCCGCTTTTGTGACGCGGGCGTTTGACGATACCGTTCAGCATGACATTGCGCTATAATCGAGGGAACCCGGGGACATGGCGGGCGGTTACAGTGCCGGATCGGTTCGCGAAAGGTCAGGTCCCATGCGCGCGACGACGATCGTAGTTCCTGTATTCATGCTCGTGAGTGAAGCCGTGGTCGTAGGACCAGGCAAGACCCGCCGGGCAGGGCGCAGCCCCATCGGCCACCGCAAGCGGCACGGCGATACAACCGGCGCCGGTCGGTCACCGTCAGCCCATGCAAAGCGACGCTGCCACCCGCGCGCGCGCAAGGAAGAGGATCACGACCGGACGCCGGCCGGTCGATCGACCTCGGACCGATTCCGAAGATTTGCAAGCAACTGCTGAGCGCCTCCTGCCATCACCGGGCTTGTCCGGCGATCTGTTCTGGAGGCTGCCGTGGCTTACTGTGCTGTCTCATCGAGGCGCATGGCGGCGGCGACCGCGCCGACGATCACCACGGGAATCGGCGAGACACCAGAAACCCGTCGAGCCAGTACAGCAGCGCCCTCGCGGCGCAGCCTCGCTGCGAACAGCAGCACGCTCATCGCCATGCGTGACAATCGCGTGCGCACCGCCGGCGCGTCGCCGGCCGCGGTGCCGGCGAGCAGATCGACCGCATCGATCGTGGCCTGCGTGGTCGAGCCGGTCATCAGCGTGGTCGGCGGCAGGCTCGCAAGATGCACGCGCTGCAGCGCGTTCTGCAAAGCCATCGCGGCAATTCCGGCGAAGCCGGTCAGCAGCGCCAGCGGCCTGTCGGCATCTTCGAACGGACCCAAACGTCACCGCGAGCCCGAAGAAGGCCGCCAGCAGAACGAACTCGATCGTGAGCATGATGCGCAGCGCGGGCCAGCCGCGCCTGTGCGCTGACGCCGCCGGCAAGGCGCGCGAGCGCGATCACGGCGATGAACTCAGGCAGCGCCAGGATCTTGTTGAGAATGCCGTGGCTGCCCAGCACCAGCGCTGCGCCGAGCGTGACAAAGTTGCCGGTGACATGGGCGACGAAAAGCCCGCTCAGGCCGAGTAAGCCCACGGTGTCGACAAAACCGCCGTTGAAGGAAAGCAGGGCAGCGACGGTGAGGCGTCCGCGTGGCTCGGGCATGGAGACAGCTTCGTTTGCCGTTCATGCCCGCGCAAGCGGGAATCCAGCGATCATCACGCCTTGAGTGACCGCCAGCTCCGCACGGTCGTGCACCAGATTGGCACGCGCTGATGGTCTCGACCGCGCCGGCGGCCGTCCGCTACCGCGCGCTCGACCGACTCGGCGGTTTCTTTCGCTACCAGCAAAGCCTCGTTGGCGACCACACTGACATTGTGGGTCGACGAGGTGCGCTGCGTCGGCCAACGGCGCTCGCGCATCGCGGACTTCGCAGTGTCGATCCGGTCGAGCCGGGCCTGCGCGATCAGGGCGCGCTGGCGCGCGGCTTCCGCCTTGCGCAGCAGGCGCTGGTGTTCGGCGCGCTTAATCTTCACATGCTGGACGACGTAGGCCACGGCCGAGAAACCCGCGAGCAGCGCCGACAAAGCTTGCCGACACATAGAACCGCATGTCGATCAGCGAGCGCCGCGCCGAAGCACAAAGCCAGCACGCCGATCAGGCGCGAACAGCTTCTTGCCGCGGCGGGTAATGGCATAGGCGGCGAATTGCCGGACGAAAGCAGCCCACATGGTCGGTTCTCCCTAGTATCCTCTGCCGCTCTATGTCGGCGGTTTGCGGCCGGGCGGACAGCCGCCCGGCACAGTTCCGAAAGTCAGAGATAGGAAGGGGATGGACGGATCGCAATCGGGGGTGCTGAAGTGCCGCAACGTATTGGCCTAAGGTCAGATGTTGGCCCCGCGGTTGTAGCTCTCGACCAGCTGGTTGTAGTCGCGCAGCAGCCGCGGCGGGGAGCCCTCGACCATCCAGCCGCTGCCGGCGTTGCAGCATCATCTTGTCGCCGGAACTGTACGGCACCTTGTCGCGGATGCGGCGCATCAGCTGCTTCGCCGTGGTGAGGAACGACTTGGCGTTGCTCGATGAAGCAACGAGCCGATCTTGCGCTCGCCGCCGGCGCCGGAAGCTCTTCGGCGGCCTTGACGGTGCTTCGTATTCGTTCAGCGCCTGCGTGATCGCGGCGATGTCGGGCTTCGCGCAGCATCCTCGGCGCGCAGCACGCGCTTGGCCTGGATCATCAGCGCCTCGACGTGGTAGCGCGCCTTGCGGCCTTCGCTTCTGCTCGATCTCGGCGAGCTGCTCCAGCCGCGCGCTTGTCGTTGATGGCTTCGACGCCGCCGCGCAGCGTCTTGTCGGCGCTCGCGAACGCATCCCACGCGGCGACGAGACGCGGATGCAGGGCGCGGCCCTTGGCCATCTTGTCGTCCTTGTAGTTCTCCTGCGTGTAGTAGTCGTCGGCCTCCTTCGAGCAGCGGCTCGAGCTTGCCGACGGCCTCCGCGTAGGCGGATGCCGCGGCTTCTGAGCGCGGCGTCGCGCGGCTCCAGCGCGTTGGCCTTCTCGACGTTCTTGCCGGCAATCCGACGTGTCGTAGATCGTGTAGGTGCCGTAGATGATCCGCTTCCTTGCCGGTCGGGCCGGTCTTCGCCGCCCAGCTGAAATAGCGCGAGCGTGACTCGTAGCTAGCGCTCCGAGAGCCGGTTGATGCAGCCGACATAGGCATTGAGCTTTTTCGGTGAACGACGGACTTCTGCGCGGTTGCCTGATCGGCGACCGAGCGCCGCAAAGAGAAGCTGCTGCGCCGAGCGCAGTTGCATAGAACGGCTTCATATTTTCGCCGCCGCAACGCGCCTACTTCTTCCTGTTCTCCAGCAGTTCGTCGCGCAGCTTGACCAGTCGTTGCAAATCTTCATTCTGTTTGGCGATGCGGTCGGCGTTGCGCGTCTTCGTCCTCGGCGCCGGTGTGAGGCCGCCAGCCTGCTCGATCAGCTGCCGAATATTGTCGCGTACAATGGCAATCCGGACCTTCGAGTTCGGAAAGCGAAAGTGAGTTGTCGTTGGTCATGATGTCCCTTCACAGCGCCTTGTTGCTCTCCTTCGACGGTCGCCTGATCGACATACGACCTCACTGCCCATCTGCCGGAATTTCTCCGACATCTGCGCCATGCCGCCTGCGCCGCGGCTTCGCGGACAAGCCCGCTCCTTGTCATTGAGCGTCGCCGCGTAGTCGCGCACGTCCTGCGTGATCTTCATCGAGCAGAACTTCGGCCCGCACATGGAGCAGAAATGCGCCACCTTGTGCGCTTCCTTGGGCAGCGTCTCGTCGTGATATTCGCGGCGCGGTATCGGGATCGAGCCCGAGGTTGAACTGGTCCTGCCAGCGGAAGTCGAAGCGCGCGCGTGACAGCGCGTCGTCGCGCAGTTGCGCCGCCGGGTGGCCCTTGGCCGAGGTCGGCGGCGTGCGCCGCGATCTTGTAGGTGATCACGCCTTCCTTGACGTCGTCGCGGTCGGGCAGGCCGAGATGCTCCTTCGGCGTCACGTAGCAGAGCATGGCGCAGCCGAACCAGCCGATCATGGCGGCGCCGATGCCCGAGGTGATGTGGTCGTAGCCCGGCGCGATGTCGGTGGTGAGCGGCCCGAGCGTGTAGAACGGCGCCTCGCCGCATTCCTTGAGCTGCTTGTCCATGTTGATCTTGATCTTGTGCATCGGCACGTGGCCGGGGCCTTCGATCATCACCTGGCAGCCTTTCTTCCAGGCGATCTGCGTGAGCTCGCCCAGCGTCTCCAGCTCGGCGAATTGCGCGCGGTCGTTGGCGTCGGCGATCGAGCCGGGGCGCAGGCCGTCGCCGAGCGAGAACGACACGTCGTATTTGCGCATGATGTCGCAGATCTCGTCGAAGCGCTCGTAGAGGAAGCTCTCCTTGTGCCGCGACAGGCACCACTTCGCCATGATCGAGCCGCCGCGCGAGACAATGCCGGTGACGCGGTTGGCGGTGAGCGGCACGTAAGCCAGCCGCACGCCGGCGTGGATGGTGAAATAGTCGACGCCCTGTTCGCACTGCTCGATCAGCGTGTCCTTGTAGCACTCCCAGTCGAGCTTGACGGGATCGCCGTCCACCTTCTCCAGCGCCTGGTAGATCGGCACGGTGCCGATCGGCACCGGCGAATTGCGCAGGATCCATTCGCGCGTGTTGTGGATGTTGCGGCCGGTGGAGAGGTCCATCACCGTGTCGGCGCCCCAGCGGATCGCCCACACCATCTTTCTCGACTTCTTCCTCGACCGAGGAGGTGACGGCGGAATTGCCGATATTGGCGTTGATCTTCACCAGGAAGTTGCGGCCGATGATCATCGGCTCGAGCTCGGCGTGGTTGATGTTTGACGGAATGATGGCGCGGCCGCGCGCGATTTCGCTGCGCACGAATTCCGGCGTGATGAAGGCGGGCACCGATGCGCCGAAGCTCTCGCCGTCGGCGAGCGCGGCTTCCGCGCGCTCGAGCTGCTTCTTGCGGCCGAGATTCTCGCGCTCGGCGACGTAGATCATTTCCTTGGTAACGATGCCGGCCTTGGCAAATTCATATTGTGTGACCGGCTTGCCATCGAGCGCGCGCCAAGGCTTCGGCGTGTTCGGGAAATTGCGCGCCAGGTGCTTGCCGGTGACGTTGCCGTTGTCGACCGGCTGGATCGGCCGGCCTTCATATTGCTCCACGCCGCCGCGTTCTTTCACCCATTCGATGCGCGTACGCGACAGGCCCTTTTTCCACATCGGTCGCCACATCCGGATCGGTGTACGGGCCCGTCGGTGTCATAGACCGGCAGCGGCGACTCGCCCGACGATGCATCGAGCGCGATCTCGCGCAGGGGCACGCGCAGGTCAGGCGCGGCCTCAGGCCGCGAATAGATCTTGCGCGACGCGGGCAGCGGCGCCGGTCGTGACCTTGGGCGTGAGCGAGATCGGCGCTGGTGACGGGTTTGTTCATGCATGTTACCTCGAGCGAAAACCGAAGTAGCAGAGCGCGGCGCCGACGACGAGCCAGAACGCCGCGGCCGCCATGGTGAAGTTGTAACTCGAGGACCTTCTTTCCGAGCTTCGTTGCACGGTCAGGCACCAAGACCCGCACCGCGCCGTTGATGACGGCGGCCCATCCGAGCAGCAGTGATGATCACTGGCCAGTCCGCGACTCCACACATTGTGGCTGAGTACAACTGCAAGCCCGGTCGGCAGCAGGATCATGCCGGAGAAAAATATCAGGTGCCGGGCTGCGCAGAAACTCCTGCGCCATCTTGCGGAACGCGGCCTCGTTGGCGAGCACGCCCACGCCGACCAGGGCCATCACGGGCCCGATCAACCGCGCAAGAAAGATGGAAGTCGCCATTTGTCCTGTCCCTTCGCCGGCATGACCCGGATCAGGTTCAAAGGGTTTTCTCAGCCCACCAACAGGGCACCCCTCGGAACAATGTTTAATGTAGGCGCGGGGGCAAAGGTGTCAATGCCACACACTCTGGGTCATGCGCGTGGGCTGTTTGGCCCGACGCATCCCGTGATGAGGGTGCAAGGGCTGGAAAAACGATCTGCAGTGGTGGGATATGTTGCGCGGGCCGAGATTCGAGTCATCGACAACTTTGACGTCAGGACTGCGCACTCACACGGTGAACTTCGGCTGGGCCTACAAGTTCAACTGAGGCGCTGAGCTGCGTTCCACCACGTCATTGCCGGGTCTCACCCGGCAATCCATGATGCAGGCATGGCGCAGCCATTTGTCGAGCCATGCGACCGCGGCATCATCGCCGCCGAGCCTTGCCCGCGTGAGATCGGACGAGAGATTGCTCCACGCAGCAGCGCCGGATGGTGCTGGCTGCCTGCGTATTGGCGTCATCGATGGCCTTTATCGATGGTTCGGCACTGACCGTTGCGCTGCCCAAGCTACGCGCGTTCTTCGGCGCCGACCTCGCCACCGTGCAATGGGTGCTCAACGGCTATGTGCTGGCGCTCGCCGCGCTGACATTGATCGGCGGCGCTCTCGCCGATCACTACGGCAAGGCACGTATGCTGGCGATCGGTTGCGTTGGTTTCGGATTGTCATCGGCAGCTTGCGTGGTGGCGCCGTCGATCGAGTGGCTCATCGCGTGCCGCGTGGCGCAAGGAGTCTCCGCGGCGATTGCTGACACCGGCGAGTTTGGCACTAATAGGCGCAACTTATCCGAAGGAAGAAGCGCAGCCGCGCCATCGGTGTGTGGGCTGCCGCTTCCTCGCTCACCACCGCGGGCGGTCCGATCCTCGGCGGTTGGCTTGACCGAGAATTACGGCTGGCAGTGGGTGTTCGCGATCAATCCGCCGCTCGCCGCACGCGGTTGTCGGCGCTACTGGTCGCTTACGCCCCGCCCGACCAGCATGCGGCGCGCCGTTTCGATGTTGCGGGCGCGGCGATTCTTGCTGTCGCGCTCGGCGGTTTGGCTTGGGCGCTTAGTCAGATCGGTCCGGACAAGAGTGGGACAAGCGGGCAGGATGATCGCGCTCCAGCACCGTCGTCGGCGCCGCGGCGCTTGTTGCGTACGTGTTGTGGGAACGCCTAAGCCCATCTCCGATGACCCCGCCAAGGCTGATCGGCAATCGGCCCTTCGTCGGCCTGAACATCGCGACGCTGCTCATCTACACTGGGCTCTCGATCATGTTCTTTCTGTTGTCCTTCGATCTTGTCGACCGACGCGGCCTATCACCGACAAGCGCCGGGCTTGTCTCTTCTTCCTTTCACGCTCGGCGTCGGTCTTCTATCGCGACCATTCGGTGCGCTGGCAGACAAGATTGGTGCGAGGATCCCGCTGATTGCCGGGCACGCTCGGCGCGGGCTTGGCATTGGTTCTGTTGGCGTTGGGTAAAGATGCCTCGCTGGTGCCGGGGGTGCTTGCGCCAATGATGCTGTTGGGTATCTCTTTTGCGCTGGTCGTGGCACCGTTAACAGCTTCGGTGATGTCGAGCGTGGCGAATACTGATGAAGGCCTCGCCTCCAGGCATCAACAATGCAGTGACCAGAGTCGCGCAACTGGGTGGCATCGCCCTTCTCGCCGGGGTCGCATCGTTTGCGTTCGGCTACAGAGCCGGACTGATAGTTGCTGCGATTTGCGCAGTTGCCGGCGCGCGCCACGATGGCAGTCATGCTGCCGACGGCCGCGCGTCAGGCGTTAGGCCGTCACCGGCGTTGGGACTGGCGTGAGATTCTGCGGCTGATAGTGAGCGAGCGACTGCAACGCGCCAAGATCGCCTAAATTCAACCCGACGTTCGCTTCCGGCGATCAGCTTTTCGGAACGCAGTCTCTTGCATCATGCGATTGAGGTGCGGAACGCTCATGCCCAGAACATCGGCCATTACTTCCTGCGAGAACGACAAGGCAGAAACCGGTTTTGTCGGCGCGGCCAATATGCGTGCAGGCGCTCGTGAAGCCTCGAGGAGAAAATGCGACAGCCGCTCGACCGGCGTCCGGCGGCCGACATCGATGATGTGCTCGGCATAGATTGCCGCTTCCTGCACGGCGATCCAGGTCAAGGCCAATCGAATTGTGGTCGGCGATAACAGAGCTGCACGTAGGAATCGAGCGAGCAGACATTCATCGTAACATCTGTGATTGCGGTCACGGAATAGACGGCGCGCTCGAGGAAGCTGCCCGGTATTCCAACGATGTCGCCGGGCAGGAGCACGTTGAGAATCTGACGCTTGCCGTTGCGCAACAGCTTGTAACGCACGGCATAGCCGTCCCTGATGAAACTGGAGTTTTCGATATTCGTAGCCATCGACGATGAGATCTCGCCTGCGCGAGACGGTCACCTCGTCAACGATGAGTGCTTCGAAAGTCTTCAGATCATCGGCATTCAGATCGATGTGTTGCAGCAGCCGCGCGACAAACGGATGCTGGTCCAATGCTTGGTCGGTCCTGCGTGCATGGCTTTCCTGGCGGCGAAGCCTACCATTAATCTGAACCAATGATCCTAGCAAAAGCGCGCCTTCTGCACTGAAACACAGAGTGAGTGGCTGCGAAGGTAATACCTCACTCACGGCCGCGCGCTTGCGTGCGGCCCTTTTTTGAGATGGCACGGTCTTCAAAGTGTGCGGCATTTCCCGGCGTCGACAATGTGCAGGGACGGCTGGTTTGGTTGCCCTTTCCAACCGTAACGCACGGGAAGCCCCGACGCTGGCGTCGGGGCTTCTTCATGTCGGGTGCGCGTGGCGCCTGAGCGCGGTGGCTCACGGCATCCATCCGCCGGTTCAACCTCTCACATTGTCATTGCCGGGCTTGACCCGGCAATCCATGACGCACGAAAGAGGGTTCGCCGCCTCGCGTCCAAGTCAATGCGTGCCCGTGCGGTGCAGTTTGAGGACCGTGTAAACGGTGTCGCTTGCCGGTGTCGGAATTCCGAATTCGCGACCGAGCGCGCGCACTTTTCCGGCGAGCCAATCAAGCTCCAGACGGTTGCCACGCTCAAGGTCGTGCGCCATCGATGCCCGCATACCGGGCTCAATCTTGTTCACCAGGAAATTCATCCGTTCATCGATGTAAGCATGATCGAGCGCAACACCCTTTGCTTTTCCGACCGCGAAAGCCTCTTCCATGAGGGCGTGGAAAAATTCGCGCAACTCAGGATCCGCGATGATCGGGCCGATAGTAGACCGCAGGCTCGCTGTCGAGCCGGCCATTGCCGTCAGGAAGATGAACTTCTGCCAAAGCTCGCGCTGGATATCGGCCGACAGATCAATGTCGAGCTTGGCGGCCTTGCCGGCGTCGAACAAACGCGCTGAGTTTCGCGTCGGGCTTCTTGTCGGCGCGACCGATGCGCAGGATCGCGAATTGGCTCGTGTGCCTGATGACGCCGGGTGAAGCCATGACGGTGGCGATGTAAGCGGCACCGCCAACCACACGATCGGCCCCCGAGCACCGCCGAAAGGCGATCGACGCTGTCGATGCCGTTCTGAAATGTAATGAGGCGACTATCCGGACCGAGAAGCGGGCGCGCCGCCTCTGCCGCCGACTCGGTATCCCACAGCTTGACTGCGAACAGCACGATGTCGACTGGCCCGGCCTCCGCGGGATCATCAGTGACGTTCGGTTTCGCAAGATGCATGATCGCCATGAACGCTTTCGATCTTGAGCCCGTTCTTTACAATCGCGTCACGATGAGCGCCACGTGCGATAAAGAAAACATCATGGCCCGCCGCCGCAAGGCGCGCGCCGAAGTAACCGCCGACAGCTCCGGCGGCCATGGCTGCAATACGCATTGGTTTGATCCGTTCCGTTACTGGTGCGGAGCGGTTTACCGAAACTCTGAAGCCTTGTCATGGCCGGTTTGCCGGCAATCCGGGCGGTGATGCCGAGATCTAGTAGCGGCCGGAGGGCCGGTATCGTGTCCCAGGTCGCTTGCGCGCGGCTTTGCGATGGAGGCGCATAAGCATGGGTCTGACGCGATTTAGCCGACGCTATCTGCGGCAGCACGATTACTTTCGCGCCGACCTGCACGCGACTGTAAAGGTCGATCACGTCTTCATTCGTGAGGCGGATGCAGCCGCTCGATACTTGTTTGCCGATCGTGCTCGGCGCGTTGGTGCCGTGGATGCGATATTGCGTGCCGGCGATGTACATGGCGCGGGCGCCGAGCGGATTGCCCGGGCCACCGCGCGGTCATGCGCGGCAGATAAGGCTGGCGTGCGAGCATTTCGATCGGCGGATACCAGTCCGGCCACTCGGTCTTGCGCTCGACCGTTTTTACGCCCGCACCAGGTGAAGCCTTCGCGGCCGACGCCGATGCCGTAGCGCATCGCCTTGCCGTTGCCGAGCACGTAATAAAGAAAAGTGTTCGGGGTATCGATGATGATGGTGCCGGCAGCTTCGTGGTTTGAATAGTTCACGATCTGTCGACGCAGGCGAGCATCGACCGGCGCCTCGTCCTGTTCGTCGTTAGGCGCGACCGCAACCGTTTGCGGTGCGGTCTGTGTTGGAGCGGCGGGAGCTAGGAAGGCAAAAAGCGGTTCGGCTTTTGCAGTACCGCACGACAGCGCAACGGCGCCGATAAGCGCGGCAAGCGTGACTGACCTGGACATGACACCCTCGTCGATTCCACCCTCCCGTCTCCGGTCGGGAAAATGACCGACAGGTTCAAAGGTTCCTCGTCGCTCCGGGTAAATCCTGTCAGCGCGCAGGAACGATTTGGCGAACATCGAGTTTGGTGCGTCAGTCTTTCCGTTTGTGCCACCCGACGGTCGCCTCGGGCACGCTGTCGGTGGACGCGAAATATGGCTTGATGTCGAGGAGGGCGTGCCATCCAGGCAGTCGAGCCCAACGACTGAGAGCCGGTTGCCGTCGACACGCAACAATTTGACCACGCTCATGGCGATCGGGTTGGGGCGGGCAGGAGCGCAAGGCGAAAGTGCCGCGCTGAATGCCGAGGTGGCCGGGCACCTGCAGCACAAGATTTCGCGGCGACCGGTCCATCCAGTAGAGGAGGACAATGTGCGTGCAGGTCTCGACGTCCTTGAGGGCCTCGCGCCAGCGCGGGTCGACCTCGACCGTGCACACGGCCTCCGACTCCCGAGCGTTCTTCGGGCAGTCCTTGCGCTCTTTCCAGGGCGTGTGGATGCGGCCGATGAAATAGAGCCCGGCCTCAGTCTCTTGGGGCAGGTCGATTGTCTTTTCGCCCTCCCAGATGCCGAAGTCTTTGCCGCTCATGGCCACATCTCTCCGTCCACCTGCATTCGTGGTTACGCTGGAAGCTGCGTCAACCGCACCAAGATACAAGCGCAGGCCGGGTCTTGCCGTCGGTCGTTTAAATGTATAAAGATATGCTTATATAGTGGGAACGTGCCCATACCATGAGCAGCTCTAGCACCCTGAGCTTCGATGCCCTCAACTCCGCGCTCAAGGCGGCGGGCGAGGAGACGCGCCTGCGCGTGCTGGCTCTTCTGGCCGAAGCCGAGCTGACCGTCTCCGATTTGACCGACATCCTGCGGCAGTCGCAGCCGCGCATTTCGCGCCACCTGAAGCTGCTGGCCGAGGCTGGTCTTGTCGAGCGTTTCCGGGAAGGGACCTGGGCCTTCTTCCGCCTCGCGGAGCACGGCAGCGGCGCGGACGTCGCCCGCGCTCTGATCGAGCGACTCAACCCTGGAGACCAGACCATCACGCGAGACCGCGCGCGGCTTGCATCGGTGCGGCAGGCGCGCGCCGCCGCGGCGCAGGCCTATTTTCGCGCCCACGCGGCAGAATGGGACCGCATCCGGAAGCTGCATGTGACCGACGACGCGGTGGAGGAAGCAATCCGCGCCGCGCTCGCCGACAAGCCGTTCCGCTCATTGCTCGATCTGGGGACCGGAACGGGACGCATGCTCGAATTGTTCGGTCCCGAGATCGAGCGCGGACTCGGCCTCGATCTTTCGCTCGACATGCTGTTGCTTGCACGCGACCGGCTCGAGCGCGCCGGCCTCAAGAATTGCAGCGTGCGGCAGGGCGACATCTACGATCTGCCGCTCGCCGGATGATTCCTTCGACGTCGTCATTCTGCATCAGGTGTTGCACTTCCTCGATGACGGCTCGCGCGCGATCCATGAAGCAGCGCGCGCTGCTGCGCCGGGTGGTCGCCTGCTGGTGGTCGACTTCGCGCCGCACGAACAGGAATTCCTGCGTGAGCAGTATGCGCATCGGCGTCTGGGATTTGCGTCGGAGACGGTGACGCAGTGGATGACGGCATCGGGTCTTGAGCCGGTGTTGCACAAATCGCTCGCGCCGGAGCCCGGGCCCGAAGGCAAGATCGCCGTTTCGCTGTGGCTTGCGCGTGATACTCGCGCGCTGATGGCTGCGCCGCATCGGCGGGAGGTGGCGTAATGAACAGTCCCGTCCGGCTGAGCCGTTTTACGCGCGCTAATAGCGGCCGCATCGGCGTGTCGTTCGAGTTCTTCCCGCCCAACAGCGAGGAGATGGACCGGATCCTCTGGGAATCGATCGAGCGGCTGGCACCATTGACGCCGGATTTTGTGTCGGTGACGTACGGCGCCGGCGGCACCACGCGCGAACGCACGCATGCGACGGTCAAACGCATTCTCACCGAAACGTCCGCTGATCCCGGCCGCACACCTCACCTGCATTGCCGCCACGCGTGAGGAAATCGATGCGATCGTGCGGGCTTATCATGCTGCCGGCGTGCGCCACATCGTGGCGTTGCGCGGCGATCCCATTAGCGGGGCGGGCGCAAAATACGCTCCTCATCCGGGCGGATACAAGAACGCGGCCGATCTTGCCGCAGGCATCAAGCGTATCAACTCCGATTTCGAGATTTCGGTTTCAGCCTATCCGGAGAAGCATCCCGACAGCCCGACGGTCGAGGCCGACATCGATATGCTCAAGGCCAAGGTCGATGCCGGCGCAACCCGCGCGATCACCCAGTTCTTCTTCGAGAACGACCTTTATTTCCGATATCTCGATCGTGTGCGCGCGCGCGGGATCGATATCCCGATCGTGCCTGGAATCCTGCCGGTCCAGAACTTCAAGCAGCCACCAATTTTGCCAAGCGCTGCGGCGCATCCGTGCCCGGCTGGATTGCTGAACGGTTTCAGGGGCTCGATGACGATGCGGCGACACGCAAGCTGATCGCCGCTGCCGTTGCTGCCGAGCAGGTGTTCGATCTTGTCGATCGCGGCGTCACGACATTCCACTTCTACACGATGAATCGCGCTGACCTTGTTTTCGCGATTTGTCACCTGCTGGGTCTGAGGCCGGCCAATTCTCGCCAGAGCGTGCGTGAGCGAGTAGCACAGTAATGTCCGACAAAAGCGTACGATCCGAGTTCTCAGCCTGCTGCAGCAGCGCATCCTAGTGCTCGACGGTGCCATGGGCACCATGATCCAGGCGCTGAAGCTGAACGAGGAAGGCTACCGCGGCGCGCGCTTCGACGCGTGGAATCGCGAGGTGCGCGGCAACAACGATCTGCTCAATCTCAGCCGCCCGGATGCCGTGCGCGATATCCATCTCGCCTATTTCCGCGCCGGCGCCGACATCGTTTCCACCAACACATTTTCCTCGACCTCGATTGCGCAAGCCGATTACGGCATGGAGGGCATCGCCTACGAGCTCAATCAGGCAGGCGCAACGCTCGCGCGCGAGGCGGCCACGCAGGCGCAAAGAAGATGGCCGCCGGCGCTTTGTTGCCGGCGCGCTCGGCGCCGACAAACCGCACCGCGTCGATCTCGCCTGACGTCGCCAATCCAGGTTTCCGCGCCATTACTTTCGATCAGTTGCGCCTCGCCTATGCGCGAGCAGGCGAGGGGCTTGATCGACGGCGGCGCCGACCTGCTCCTGATCGAAACGATCTTCGACACGCTGAACGCCAAGGCCGCGATCTTCGCAATTTCCGAGATTTGCGAAGAACGCGGTGTCGATATGCCCGTCATGATTTCCGGCACGATCACCGACCGCGCTCGGACGCCTGCTGTCGGGTCAGACGCCGGGCGCCTTCTGGAATTCGGTGAAGCACGCAGACCCGGTCACCATCGGCCTCAATTGTGCGCTCGGTGCGCGCGAGATGCGCGCGCACGTCGCCGAATTGGCGCGGCTGGCGGATACATTCGTCTGCGCCTATCCGAATGCCGGCCTGCCGAACGAGTTCGGCTACTACGACGAGAGCCCGGCCTATATGGCGGACCTCCTGGGTGAATTTGCCGAAGCCGGTCTGGTGAACGTCGTCGGCGGCTGCTGCGGCACCACGCCCGAGCACATCGAGGCCATCGCCAAAGCCGTCGCCGGCAAGACCCCGCGCGCCATTCCCGAACTGCCGCGGCAGTTGCGCCTGTCGGGTCTCGAGTCATTCACGCTCACGCCGGAGATCCCGTTCGTCAATGTCGGCGAGCGCACCAACGTCACCGGCTCCGCTAAATTTCGCAAGCTGATCACGGCCGGCGACTATTCGGCCGCGTCTGTCGATCGCGCGCGAGCAGGTCGAGAACGGCGCCCAGGTGATCGACGTCAATATGGACGAGGGCCTGCTCGATTCCGAGCAGGCGATGACCACGTTCCTCAACCTGATTGCCGCCGAGCCCGACATCGCGCGCGTGCCGGTGATGGTCGATCCGTCGAAGTTCTCCGGTGATCGAGGCAGGTCTGAAATGCCTGCAGGGCAAGCCGGTGGTCAATTCGATTTCGCTGAAGGAGGGCGAGGCAGGCCTTCATCGATCATGCCCGCACCGTGCGCCGCTATGGCGCCGCGGTGGTGGTGATGGCGTTCGACGAGAAGGGCCAGGCCGACACGCTCGAACGCAAGACCGCGATCTGCAAGCGCGCCTACGACATATTGGTCGATCAGGTCGGTTTCCCGCCCGAGGACATCATCTTCGATCCGAACATCTTTGCCGTCGCGACCGGCATGGAGGAGCACAACGGCTACGGCATCGCCTTCATCGACGCGGCGCGACTCGATCCGCAAGGATCTGCCGCACGCGCATGTGTCAGGCGGCGTATCGAACTCCGTCGTTTTCGTTCCGCGGCAACGAGCGCGTGCGCCAGGCGATGCACTCGGTGTTTCTGTTTCACGCCATCAAGGCCGGCATGGATATGGGCATCGTCAATGCCGGCCAGATCGCGGTCTATGACGATCTCGATCCGGAGTTGCGCGAAGCCTGCGAGGACGTGGTGCTCAACCGCCGCCCCGATGCGGCCGAACGGTTGCTGGACCTGGCGAAAAATTCCAGGGCGGCCGGGCAGGAAGCGAAGGAGGCCGATCTCGCATGGCGCGAGCAGCCGGTCGAGAAGCGGCTGTCGCATGCGCTGGTGCACGGCATCACGGATTTCATCGAAACCGACGTCGAGGAGGCGCGCACGCAGCGCGAAGCGCCCGCTCGACGTGATCGAAGGCCCGCTGATGGAAGGCATGAACATCGTCGGCGACCTGTTCGGCTCTGGAAAGATGTTCCTGCCGCAGGTGGTGAAGTCCGCGCGCGTGATGAAGCAGGCTGTCGCCTACCTGATGCCTTTCATGGAGCAGGCGAAAGACGGCCGGCAGCACGGCGGCTCGAAGCGGCAAGATCGTGATGGCGACCGTGAAGGGCGACGTGCACGATATCGGCAAGAACATCGTCGGCGTGGTGCTCCAGTGCAACAACTACGAGGTGGTCGATCTCGGCGTGATGGTGCCGGCGGCGAAGATCCTCGAAACGGCGCGCACGGAGCAGGCCGATATCATCGGCCTGTCGGGGCTGATCACGCCTTCGCTCGATGAAATGTGCCACGTGGCGGCCGAGATGGAGCGGCAGGGCTTCGAATCTGCCGCTGATGATCGGCGGCGCCACCACCAGCCGCGTGCATACGGCGGTGAAAATCCACCCGAATTACAAGCGCGGCCAGACGGTCTATGTGAACGATGCGAGCCGCGCGGTCGGCGTGGCGCAGACGCTGATGTCGGTCAATGCCCGCGCCGGTTATGTGGCCGAGCTGCGCGGCGAATACGCCCGCATCGCGGCGGCGCATGCGCGCGCGCAGGAGGACAAGGCGCGCCTGCCGCTTGCGGCGGCGCGCGCCAACGCGCTCAAGCTCGACTGGTCGGGCGCTACCAGCCGCCGGAGCCGAAATTCATCGGCACTGAAGTTCTGAACGACTATCCTGTCAAGGAACTGATCGACTACATCGACTGGACGCCGTTCTTCTCGACCTGGGAGTTGTCCGGAAAATTCCCGGCTATTCTCGACGACGCCAAGTTCGGCGACGGCCGCGCGCTCGTTGTACGAGGATGCGCGTGCCATGCTTGACAAGATCGTGGACGAGCACTGGTTCAGGGCCAGCGCCGTCGTCGGCTTCTGGCCGGCCAATGCCGAGGGCGACGATATTCTCGTCTACGGCGATGAAGCGCGCGACGAGCCGATCGCCGTTCTGCACTCGCTGCGCCAGCAACTCTCGAAACGCGAGGGCCGCGCCAATGCGGCGCTGAGCGATTTCATCGCGCCGCGCGAGAGCGCGCCTGGCCGACTATATCGGCGGCTTCACCGTCACCGCCGGCATCGGCGAGGACGAAGTGGCCGAGCGCTTCAAGCGCGCCAATGATGACTACTCGGCGATCATGGTGAAGGCGCTTGCGGATCGGCTTGCGGAAGCGTTCGCCGAACGATCTGCACCAGCGCGTGCGCAAGGAGTTCTGGGGCTACGCCGCCGACGAGACGTTCAGCAACGAGCAGCTGATCGCCGAGAAGTATCGCGGCATCCGCCCGGCGCCTGGCTATCCGGCGCAGCCCGATCACACCGAAAAAGGGCACGCTGTTCAGGCTGCTCAAGAGCGAGCGCATCGGCGTGAAGTTGACCGAAAGCTTCGCGATGTGGCCGGGCGCGGCCGTGTGCGGGCTCTATTTCAGCCATCCGCAGAGCGCCTATTTCGGCGTCGGCAAGATCGAGCGCGATCAGGTCGAGGACTACGCGCGCGCGCAAGGGCTGGACCGTCGCCGAATGCGAGCGCTGGCTCGCGCCGATCCTCAACTACGATGCGCATGCCTTCGCCGAGCATCGTCGCGGCGTAGCTTTGAGAGACCACACCATCCAAAATCAAACACCGGAGAGCGTGCGTGGCTCTCCGGTGTTGTAACTGTTCTCCGGTCTGTTCCGGTATTTTGGTTAGCGTTGTCGTCGGCCTCCTGAACTCAGAATGCTCCGAGCAAAATCGCGCCAACGAAAGCAAACACGGCGCATACCGCCAGCACATCGAGCTTCAAGGCAAGGTCCACGGCAGGTGCCTCCCTTGTTGAGGGATTAAATCTAGCACACAACGAACGACCCCGAAGGTAGTTGCAGGCTGGTGCTTCTCGCTATTTACGCATGAGGGCATGCTCGCAGGTCATAGCGGCGCAACTGCTTGATTGCGGCTGCAAAAAATTTCGTGCTCAGAATAAATTTCGGCAGTGCACAACTTCCGCGCGTGCAGCAATTTTGATGGCAAATTTGCGGCAAATCTCCGGCCTGCAAAACCGTCGATCGGTCGCGCGCCGCCGCTCGAAATTGCAGGCGGGATGCGACAATCGATGCATGAAATGAATTTATTCCGTTATTGCGTAATCGGCACGGTTGTGACGTGATCCCGCCGCCGCAATGCCGGGAGTGATCATGCAACGCTTACGTAATTTGTTTTTCACGGGTTTCATTTTGTCTTTCATCCGATTTTCGCGGCGCTTCCTGCGCAGGCACAAACATCCGGCCCGCAATGGCCGCAGCGTCCTGTTCGTTTCATCATTCCACTCGGACCGGGTTCGGGCGTTGATATCACCGCGCGACTGGTTGCCGACAAGCTTGCGGCGAAGTGGGGCCAGCCGGTCGTCGTCGAAAACCGACCGGGCGGCGACGCTTTTCTCGCCATTACCGGCGGTCCTCAGCGCGCATGACGACCACGTGCTGCTGTTCGCGCCAGCCTCTACTTTCACGGCCCATACACTTGCTGCACGATAAGCTGCCTTACGATCCGAAAGAGCTTGTTCCCATCGCGCGCGTTACCAACACGCTCATCGCACTCGGCGTGCCTGCGGACTTGAACGTTTCCACCGTCAAGGAACTCGCCGACAAAATCAGAGCTGAGCCCGGGTAAATTAAACTATGCCTCGGTGACGGGGCGAACGATCTGCTGTTCGCGGCGTGGCTGAAAACCGAAAAGCTCGACATGGCCAAGGTGCCGTACAAGGACACGGTGCAAGCCATCAACGATCTCTGCCGAGGGACGCATTCATGCGTTCGTCGGCGCCTATGCGATCATGCGACCGCGGGTGCAGGCCGGTAAGGTCAAGGTGATTGCTCTGACCAATCGCCAGCACGCGAAGGCGTTGAACGACATTCCGACCGCTGCCGAAGCCGGATTCAAATCGCTCGAGTTCGATGGTCTTGTCGGCCTGCTTGGTCCGCGCGAAGTTTCGCCGGCGGTTCGCGACCGCATCGCAGCGGACATCCGTCAGGTCGTCAGCGATCCCGAGGTCGAGAGCAAGCTCGCCGCAACCGGGCAAGTCGTGAATCCGGGAACGCCCGCCGAATTCACCGAAGCGCTCGAGGACCAACTCAAAACGGTGAGACAGATCGGCGAGACGCTGGGCATCAAGCCGGCCCAGTGAGACGCTAGGCCTGCCCTCGATCAATCGCACGATGGCCTCGGTCGCGCGGCGGACATAGGGAATCGCGAAAAAGCAAGCACGGCAGCGACGGGCCAGCCGGTTACGAACGCCTTGAGCCAACGCGGAACGAAATCCGCGCGCAAACCGATATTTGCGAAGGTCACGACACCGCTCACCACAAAAACAATGAGCGCGCTGATGATGACCGGAAAAATGAATCTAGCCTTGCCTTCCATCGGATTACCTCTAATTGGCGAGATCCTGCCGAAATCGCGTCGTGATGTGACCCGAAAGCGCCGGGCGGTTCAAGGCCGCCAATTTCGTTTGGCAACGATTTCTTATCCTTAACGAAATCACCGGCACCGAACGTTGAAGCCTCGTTAAAGGAACTGCTCGCATTTTTGCGAGCCATGAAGGTGGTTTGGGCTTCTATATCGTCGGCACCGGAATGTTGCTGGCCCTGGTCGGCTGCGGACGCGGCTTCATGTCCGGCGAACGCGCACCCTGGCGCCACGACGCCGAAGTGGCCTGCATGAAGTCAGGCTCCGTCAAGATTGGCACTGGCATCGTGCGCGTTGATCCGATCGAAGGCCCGGGCATGTGCGGCGCCGATTTCCCGCTCAAGGTCGCAGCACTGGGCGAAAGCAGTTCGGTTGTCGGTTATGCCGACGATGCGCGTCCGCCGGATCCATTCCGAACGGCTCGGCGCAGATGCCGCGCTGGCCGATCAATGAGCCGCAATACGCGCCACCAGCAGCAATCCCTTCCGTGCAGGGCGTGCCCGCGCAAGGCACCACGAATGCGCTGGGTACCTGGACCGCCGCCCGGCCGAGCAACCTGGCTATGACTGCGCCGAGCGGACAACCGATTTCGCTCAGCGCGCCCGGTGTCGCACCTGCTCAAACGCGTGCTGCCCCGCAGAGCACGCCTTCTATTGCCTGATGATATTCCCGACGATGCTGCGCTACCGCCTAGCCGCACGACGCCGACTTACGCGCCGCGCACTTACGGTGCTCCGGTCTATCAACCACAACCGCGTTCTTACGATACTCCGGTCAATCAACAGCGATCATATGAAGCACCTGTCTATCAGGCGCCGCAGCGCAGCGTGCCGCCGCTCGGCCCCGCACGCAGGCCGACGATTGGTACTGTCTCGCCCGGCGACCCTCACGCCAGCCGCGACTCTGGCTTGTCCGATTGTCTCGGCACTTGACCGTTGGGTCAGCGACGGTGTACAACCGGCGGCCATGCGCTGGTTCGGCGAGCCGGTCGCAGAAATCAAACAAATCTCCGCCTATTCATGCCGCGGTATGGTCGGCGCCGGAGGTTCGGGAATTTCCGAGCATGCGTTCGGCAATGCGCTGGATATTGCCGCTTTCACGTTCTCTGACGGGCGCCGCGTTACAGTACAGAGACGGTTGGCACGGGACGCCGGAAGAGCAGGGGTTCCTCGCGCGACGTGCATCTTGCGGCCTGCAATCATTTTTCGACCGTGCTGGCGCCGGGCTACAACGCTGCGCACTACAATCATATCCACGTCGATCTGATGCGACGGGGCAGCGGCGATCGGCCGTGCCGGCCGGAGGCAATGACCGGCGAAGTCGCGGCAGCAAAGGCGCGGGCGACCTACGCCAGCCGGCAGCGTGGGCCGGCCTATACCGGCGTGGTGCGCAACAATACCAAGTCGACACGTTTTCCGACGGCCATCCCCGGCGAGGACGGCCTGGATGATATTTTGATCGACATGCAAAGCCGTCAAGGCCCGGCGCGCGGTAACGACATCACAGGCGCGATTGCTCCAGGGTCAGCGCCACACGTTGGTTCGCTAGACCGCCGCGTCGATCAGCATTGCGCCAGACAAAATCAGGCCGGCGTCGCGGTTGGATTTGAACAACCTCAGGCAATGCGCCGGATCATCGATGTCAAGTCGTGTCACTTGCCAGGCAAGGTGTCCGGCAAACGCGATCACGCCGAGAGCGAAAACGACACCGCCACGGGCCATGAAGCCGGCTGCTGCAATCAGCACCACTGCGCAGGCGTAAAAGACGGCGAGCATCGATGGCGTGCGCTCGCCGAATAGAAGTGCCGTGGATTTGATTCCGATCAGAAGATCGTCCTCGCGATCCTGGTGGGCATAAATAGTGTCGTAGCCGATCACCCAGCAGATCGACCCGGCATACAGCACGAGCGCGGGCCAATCGAGGCGTGCGAATTCAGCCGGCCAACCCATGAGCGCCCCCCACGAGAAGGCAAGCCCCAGGAAAATTTGCGGCCAATAGGTAATGCGTTTCATGAAAGGATAAATCACGACCACAATGAGCGAGGCGAGGCCGGTTACGACCGTGAAACGGTTGAACTGGATCAGCACCAGCAGTCCGACCAGAGCCTGCGCGAGCATGAAGGCGGTCGCCTGCGCGATCGTGACCTGTTTCGACGGAATGGGCCGCGACCGCGTCCGCTCGACCGAGCCCATCGAGATCGCGGTCCACGAGGTCGTTCCAGGTGCAGCCGGCGCCGCGCATCGCAAAGGCACCGACGAAGAAAAGGACGATGTGCCATGCATTGGGAAGTGGTCTTCGCGCATGCCGGCAAGACCGACCGACCACCAGCACGGCATCAGCAGCAGCCATGAACCGATTGGCCGATCGAGGCGCGCGAAGTCGCAGATAAGGCGCGGCTGAATGGCGGTGCGTAACCGTCGACCCAGTTTCCGGTCGCATCGGCGACGCGTCCGGAGCTTTCGCTCATTTGTTTCCGAGTGGGCTGCCGGTCAGAGTGTCAAACGTGCCGCGCCCGGTTTTGATGTTGTTTGAATCGGGGACGGGAGCACTGAGCGCGTCGCTCAGGCTTGGCCCTGCGGTCGCGGCGGAGCCGCGGCCACCTGACAGACTTTTGTACGGATCTCGGTCACCTTGGCGGTGCCCTAGCTTGATCTGCTCGATGACATTCGCGGGAATGCCGCACCACGAGCCGTTTTCGTTGGCGAACTTGAGCATCTTGGTCTGTGAGTTCGCAAGTGCGGTGAAGAGCACGCACGCTTCCTTCGGCGGAGCCTTGCGGTCATTCGCTGCCTTGATCGCGGCCGCTTTCTTTTCGGCGTCGTCGCGCAGCTTGAAGAATTCCTGCACGCAGGGCGGCATCTGCTGCGGCCCGCCTTGTTGGGACGCGGCCGGGGCCTGCTGTGGAGAGGAGAATCCGCCCAGGGCGGCCGGCGCCTGCTGCGGGGTGGAGAGATCCGCCCGAGGCGGCCGGTGCCTGCTGCGGGGAGGTCGGCCAGGGAGAAGGAGCTTGCGCAAACGCTCGACTGGCGCACAGTGGAACTATGCACAGGGCTAGCACTGCTCCGCTCAACTTCATGAACCGACCTCTCCTGCCCGCTAGACTATACCAGCTGAACCGCACCTGAAGGGGCTTATAGCAACGCGAATGCGTCGGGAAGGCGGCAAGATGCGCAGTGAGCGGTGGGCCATGCGAGGTCTCGCGAGGGCGCGCAAACGCAAACCCGCATGTCGCCTCTGTCATGGTTAGGCCATGCCGCGCTACGACTTCCGCACCCCCGCCTTTTTGTCGACGCGCCATTGGCCGCAGGGGCGAGAGGTTGCCCTCGACCGGAACCAGACGAACTATCTCCGTAATGTATTGCGGCTCGGACAAGGTGACGCGGTGTTGCTGTTCAACGGCCGCGACGGCGAATGGCGAGGCGAGCCTGGCATCGGCTCAAAAGCGGACCCTGTCAGCGGCGATAGGCACACGGCTTCGCGCGCAACCTCCGCCGGCAGACCTGCACTTTGTTTTTGCGCCGCTGAAGCATGCGCGCCTCGATTACATGGTCCAGAAGGCGGTTGAGATGGGCGCGTCGCTCCTGCAACCGGTGATCACGCGGCACACGCAGGTCACGCGCATCAACCTCGATAGGATGCGGGCGAATGTGATCGAGGCTGCCGAGCAATGCGGCATTCTGGCGGTGCCTCGGGTTGCCGATCCTTTGCCGCTGGAACGCTGGGTCCCTGAGCCGGATCGCCTGTTGGTGTTCTGCGATGAATCCGCCGACGTCGCCGACATCGGCGACCCAATCGCGGGTTGGCTTCCGCGCGGTCCCGCGTGGGCGCGCCGATCGCAGTATTGATCGGCCCCGAAGGCGGTTTTGCCGAGGACGAGCGAGTGGCGCTGCTCAAGCGACCAAAGGTGGTGCGGATTGCGCTCGGCCCCCGCATTCTGCGCGCCGATACGGCCGCAGTGGCGGCGCTCGTGCTGGCCCAGGCTCTTCTGGGTGACTGGAGGGTCCGACGGGGTAGGAGCGCCGCGCTGCCACAGTCGGCCAAAAGTTGTGATGAGGGGTCGAGACGGGCGAAAGCTATGCTAGTATTGGGTATCGCTCGGGGAGCTCCTCATGACGGCTGGATCACATTTTCTGCGGGGTATTGTGGTTGCGGGTTACGTCGCGCTGAGCGCGGTCAACCCCGCTGCCGCCGCCGGTTGGCTGGAAAAAAGCATCTACCTGATCGGTCCGCGTTACGACGGGGTGCTGCCGCCATGCGAGGCCGGCCTGGGCTGGATTGCCTCCCGCTTTGCCCAGAAGGAAGGCCGGTTCTGGAATTCGGACTTACAGATCCTAGGGTTCGATAAAGTCCGGGAAATCGCGTACCGCCCTTGGGCGCCTGAAACTATTCCGCGCCGGTTCTGCACTGCCGTTGCAGCTGTGAGCGATGGACGTCATCACACTGTGAATTACTCGATCGGAGAAGATACCGGAATGATCGGGATGTTCTGGGGTGTCGAGTGGTGCGTTGTAGGACTCGACCGCAACTGGGCCTACAACCCGGCGTGCAAGATGGCGCGTCCTTAGCAAAAGCACGTTCATCGATCACGGTTTATCCTCTTTGTTCTTGAAGCGTTCTGAAAGAACGGTATCCTGTCGAGGGAACCGTTGTGCCATGCCAATTTCCGATTTGTTCTCGTCTGGTACGGGTACGTTGATGGGTCGTCTTCAGTTTAGTCGACTGGCTCACAAGGCCACGGCCGCATTTAGTTTCATTTTGATTTTTGGGATCGTCGCCTTCGCCCAAGAGCATCGACAAAGCGAGCCAGGCCAATTCGACTATTACATTTTGGCGCTGTCCTGGTCGCCGTCGTATTGCGAAGCGAGGCAGGATCGCGCGCCGCAATCGATCTCTCAGATCGGCAATGCGACGGTCGACCTTTTTCCTTCGTCGTACACGGGCTTTGGCCGCAGTATGATCGCGGTTTCCCGGCGTATTGTCAGGTTCCGGCGCCCCGGCTCGACCGCGCCATCGTCGGCAGCATGCTCGACCTCATGCCAAGCCCGCGGACTCATCTTCCACGAATGGGATCAGCACGGAACCTGCTCCGGTCTTTCCCCGCACCTATTTTGAGAATGTCCGCAAAGCACGTGCGGCGGTAAAGATTCCGCCGGAATATGTACGGCTCGAACGGCCCATCACCGTCGGGCCTGGCGAAGTAGCTGAAGCGTTCCTCAAAGCCAATCCCGGCTTGTCGCCCCGCGCGATTTCAGTTTTCTGCGACAGAAAATGGCTTACTGAAGTTCGAATATGTCTCGGGAAGGATTTATCGGTTCGGGATTGCACCGAGACCCGTCGACACGCATGCCGTCTTGATAGAGCCAGAATGCCGGCAGTACGCGGCTGATGCGCAAGATTATTGGCCGGCGACTGTCAGAAATCGATGTTGTGCACGGGTCGAATGATCAACGGGCCATCGCTCTGGGCTGGCAGCACTTGTTGTGAACTATCAGCACGAATTCCATGCCGGGAATTTCGCCGACGTATTCAAGCACGTAGTGTTCTGCCGAGATCTTGCATTATTTGCGCGAAAAGCCGGCCGCGTTTCGTGTGATCGATACCCATGCCGGAGCCGGTCTCTACGACCTCACAAATGAAAAAGCGATGCGCGGGGGTGAATGGCACAGTGGGATCGGCAAGCTCATGGACGCTCCAATTCCGCAGTCGGTCGCGACGCTGCTTTCTCCATATCTCGACGTCGTGCGAGCGGTGAACGAACGGGACCGGCTTCGCGTATATCCCGGATCGCCGGCACTTGCGCGTGCATGGCTGCGGCCGCAGGACCGTCTCATCGCTTGCGAGCTAGAGCCAAAGGCGGCGGCGGCACTGAGCCGCAATTTGCACGGCGACAATCGTATCAAGACGCTGTTGGTCGACGGTTGGACGGCGTTGAAGGCATATGTCCCGCCCAAGGAACGACGTGGTTTGGTGCTGGTCGATCCGCCTTTCGAAGCCGAGGACGATTTTTCACGGTTGGCCAGTGGCTTGGCGGCCGCCCATCGAAAGTGGGCGACGGGTGTTTATGCCCTCTGGTACCCCATCAAAGGACGGCGCGAGGTTGATGCGCTTGCCAAGCGGCTACGGAGGCTGGCTTTGGCCAAAGCGCTCCGCGCCGAGCTACTTGTATCGCCTCTGGGGACCCGACCCGCCTAAACGGTGCCGGGATCGTCGTAGTCAATCCCCTTGGATGCTAGAAAGCGAACTTTCCGTCCTTTTGCCGGCTCTAGCCGGACTTCTCGGGCGCGACGGCAAGGGCAGTTTTCGGCTCGACTCGCTTGGCGGTGAAAGTCCCTCCCATTCGGTCTGATTCTCGAACCTCTTTCCACAAGGCCTCAGTTGGTGTGTAGTTCGCCACTGGCAGTGACGTTCCGCCTCCTGTGGGGGCCGGCGGAGTGACTGAGGCCTTTGGCTGATGCTTTCCCCGATTGTGAATGTCGAGCCGAGCTGTCGTGCGTGGGGCCGGCGGCGAAGCAGTTGGGGAGATTCCCGATGGCGCAAACGGGTGTTGTGAAATTTTTCAATGGCGAGCGAGGCTACGGCTTTATCAAACCGGACGACGGTGGACGCGACGTATTCGTTCATATCACTGCGGTGGAGCAGGCTGGCCTGAAGGGTCTCAACGAAGGACAGCGGATCAGCTTTGACGTCGAGCCGGATAAAAAAGGTAAGGGTCCGAAAGCTGTAAATCTGGTCGTGACGGGCTGATCGAAACGCGAACCGCTCGCGCGAACTCGGGAAGCCGGCTGCGTGCTCGCGCAGACTATTTGCTTTTCGCGAACAGCGTGAAAAGTTGGGCGCGCGGTACGGATAACTGCCGGTTGTGAATCGCAAAAAGTCCCGGAGACGTCCGGGGCTTTTGTTCTAACGAGTCCAGTGCTTCGGGCGATTTAGAAGTGATAGTTCACGCCAAAGCGCAGGTTAGCTTGCCTGCAATCCGTTGTCGACACCGGTGACCGAAAAGGAACGGCTACCAAGATCCATGTACAGATACTCGACCTTTGCTGTCCAGTTAGGCGTGAAGCCAACTTCCATTCCGAGACCCCCGGCCCAGCCGACAAGCGTTTTGCTTTCCTCAAGGCCAGCGAGGTTTGCTGTGAGAGTTGTCGTAGGCGAGACCGGCACTCGCGAACAGCAGGACATTGTTGATTGCACTAGCCTGCGCGTCCACACAGTGTGCCAAACCACGGGTTGGAGAATTTCCATGGCGCAAACGTATCGTCGGCTCCGCTGACTTGAATGTCAGTCTCGGCGCCGAACACAAATTGTCCGACTTGCCAGTTGTATCCGAGTTGTCCGCCACCGGCGATGCCACTTGGATCGCCGCTGAAGTTGGTCACTTTGCCCCACTCGTAGCCAGAGGTTAGCGCCGGCGTAGAAACCGGTCCAGTTGTAGATGGCCGGTGGCGGGTAATAGTAGAGGCGCCGGACCGCGCGGCAGATCGGCGGCGGCGGCGCGTACCTGCGGCTGCAACGGCAGCCACAAGGATCGCCATGAACTTCGTTTTCATCTTTACCCTCCACTCAATTCCACTCTCGCCTTGCGATCGACGCCCAAACATCGGGCAGATACGGCTGGACGTCGGCGCAAATTCGATAGTTCGTGGAGGAATTTATCGGGCCTTTTAAGTTAAGCGGTTATGAATCGCTGAGCATCGACAGTCGTCATCACTAAAGAACTCTTATTTTTACGCGATTTCTCGTGCTTTTATTTACCATGCTCGCTCAGCTTCATTTACTATGCGTCTTGTGGGCTGCCGGTGCATCGAAGACGTTCGGCATGGCAGAGCATTTCACAGGGTTACGCTTCGGGTCGATGGATGACAGCCTCTGTTCTGGCGCAATTGTCGACAGTGAAATTGCGGAATGACTCCGGCGGCGCGTGGATCCGGAATGCGTGGAGTTTTCGGACAACAGAGTGCGCAGACCCGATCTGCTCACTATCTTGGTCTCATGAACGGCATCAATAAAGACATCGATCCGGCAGAGCGAATTGCGCGAGGAAGACGAAGAGTCCTCGCTGCCGGAGCTTGAGCTTGAAGGCGCTCCCAATTGGCACGCTCTGCTGCGGGCCGTGCCGCGATCGCACGCTCCGCCAAAGTGGCGCCCTCAGCTCCCGGCGTATACCGCATGATCGATGCTCAGGGTGACGTGCTCTATGTCGGCAAGGCGAAGAATATCAAAAACGGGTGACAGCCTATGCCCGGCCAACCGGGCACGACACCCGCATCAGCCGCATGATCGCGGCCACGGCGACACTGGAGTTCGTGACCACCAAGACCGAGACCGAAGCGCCTGCTGCTCGAGGCCAATTTGATCAAACGCCTGCGGCCGCGCTTTAACGTGCTGCTGCGCGACGACAAATCATTCCCGTATATCTTGATCACTTCCGACCATTGGGCGCCGCAAATCCTGGAGCATCGCGGCGCGCGCAGAAAGCCGAGGCCGCTACTATGGGCCATTTGCTTCCGCCGGCGCGGTCAACCGTACGATCAATCGCTCTGGAGCGCGCGTTTTTGCTTCGATCCTGTTCGACTCATATTTCGAGGCCCGCACGCGCCCCTGTCTGCTCTATCAGATCAAACGCTGCTCGGCTCCTTGCACACGCGAAATCGACTTCCCGGTTACGCGGAACTGGTGAAAGAGGCTAACGAATTTCTGTCCGGCCGCAGCCGGTCCGTACAAGGGCAATTGGCCGGACGAAATGGACAAGGCATCTGCCGCCTCGATTTCGAGGGCGCCGCAATGTGTATCGCGACCGGCTATCGGCATTGTCGGCAATCCAGTCGCATCAGGGAATCAATCCCCGCAACGTTGAAGAGGCCGACGTTTTCGCCGTACACCAGGCTGGCGGGTACACGTGCGTGGAAGTCTTTTTTTCCGGACCGGTCAGAATTGGGGCAACCGCGCATATTTTCCGAAAGCCGATCGGGCGATCGCGCCGGACGAAGTGCTCGGCGCTTTTCTTGCGCAGATTCTACGACGACAAGCCGCCACCGCGGCTCATCTCTGCGTTTCGCACGAATTCGGCGAACGCGCCTTACTGGCAAAAGCACTAAGCGCTAAAAGCGAGCGCAAAGTCGAGGTCAGTAAGCCGAACCGCGGCGAGCGCAAGGAACTCAGTGCAACATGCGCTAGCCAATGCGCGTGAGGCGCTCGCACGCAAGCTCGCCGATACATCCTCACAGCAAAGCTGCTTGGCGCGCTGACCGAAGTACTTTTCGCTGCCGCGCAAGCCACGCCGTATCGAAGTCTACGACAACAGCCACATCGGTGGCAGCAATGCCGTCGGGCGCAATGATCGTTGCCGGTGCGGAGGCTTTCCGCAAAAATCAATATCGGAAGTTCAACATTCGATCTCGGCGGATCTCACACCCGGTGACGACTACGGCATGATGCGAGAAGTATTACAGCGTCGCTTCAACGCGTCTGCTCGAAGAAAACCCACGCACGGCGGCTGGGCGATCTTGTCGCTGCAGCCTCGAGGGATGACGAAGATCCGCCTTGGCCGGACCTGGTGTTGATCGACGGCGGGCAGGGCCAGCTCAAAGCCGCCCAGGAAACGTTGGCCTTGCTAAGTGTTACCGATATCCCTCTGGTTGCGATCGTCAAGGGCCCTGACCGCGATGCTGGTCGGGGAAACCTTTTTCGTGGCGGGTCGTGATCCGTTCAAGTTGCCTGCCGCGTGACCCTTTGCTTTATTTTATCGAACGGTTGCGGGACGAAGCCCATCGTTTCGCCATCGGTTCTCATCGCGTACGCCGGAAAAAGGACATGCGCGAGGCCGGACTTCAGGAAATTCCAGGGGATTGGACCGACGCGCAAACGCGCCTTGCTGCGGCATTTTGGCACTGTGAAAGCCATCGAGCGGGCCAGCTTGCCTGATCTTGCCCAAGTTCCCGGAATTAATGCGGAGACTGCCCGAAAGATATATGAGTTCTTCCACGAGTCGGCGGCTCAATGAATGGGAAGCACGAATGATTATTCAGCGGCAGGCAGGACGTCACTAGAGTGGTGATGGAGGCCTTCAAGAACACGCAGCCTCCTCGGTTGCGCGAAATTCTCATCTCTCTGTTGAACACTTGCACGCGTTTGCGCGGGAGGTTCACCTTACCGAGGAAGAGAGTTCGAGAAGGCGGTTCAATATATCGTTCGGCTTGGACAGAAAACCGACGAGAAGCACAACGAAGTAGTACTGATGTCTGGCTCGCTTCGGTTTCTCCACGCTGATCTGTCTTCTTAACAACGGCAACAACGGGCAGACGGAGACCACTGCCAATTTGCTTGGACCATTCTGGCGCATGAATTCGCCACGCACCGAAAGCGGCGGATCAATCGTGCGATCGCCGACGCCGGGGCCTGCGCTTTTCGTCAATTGCTGGGTCAAGGACCGGAAGGGCAATCCGATTTCGATGCGGAGAGTTGACGTGTGGCACTCGTCACCGGAAGGATTTTACGAGCAGCAGGATCCCAAGCAGGCGCCGATGAATTTGCGTGGCAAATTCGTGACGGATGGCGAAGGGCATTTCAGCTTCCGTAGCGTGAAGCCGGCCGGGTATCCGATTCCGATCGATGGACCTGTAGGTGATTTGGTTCGAGCCACCGGGCGCCACAATTTTCGGCCCGCTCATTTGCACTTCCTGATTTTCAAGGAAGGTTTCAAGACGCTGATCTCGCAGATTTATGTCAACGACGACGAGAAGCTCGAGACGGATGTGCAGTTCGGCGTGACTCGTGCCCTTGTAGGCAACTACGTGCGTCACAATGGGCGCGGCGCCGACGGGAGACGTCCAAGGCGAGTGGTATTCATTGGATCAGACTTTCGTGATGGAGCCAGGGAAAAGCCGTCTGCCCAAGCCGCCAATTCAATAATCTTTGAAACTATGCAGAATCAGTGGGGATTTGATCGAAGGCACCGGTTGACCTGTTCGCGTCACGGGTGTTCCTTTCCGGCATGAATGCCATCAGCTCTCGCCCTTTGCCAGCGCGGCCCGCTCGCGCTGCCGAATATCCTAACTTATGCGCGCATCGCCGCCGTTCCGGTGGTGGCGGGACTGATGTTCTGGCAAAGCATTTTCGATGGCCCCTTGTGGCTCCGATGGGTGGCACTGACGATCTTCGTCGCCGCCGGCGTTACCGACATTCTCGATGGATATCTGGCCCGTACTTGGGGTCAGCAATCCTCGCTCGGTCGAATGCTTGATCCGATCGCTGACAAGTTGCTTGTCGCTTCTTGCTTACTAATGCTCGCGGCCGAGGAGACAATTCGCGGTTGGAGCCTGCTCGCCGCGGTGGTCATTCTTTGCCGCGAAATTCTCGTCTCAGGCTTGCGAGAGTATCTCGCAGAGCTGCGCGTGGCGCGTCCCGGTCACCCGGCTCGCCAAATGGAAGACGACCGGGCAAATGGTTGCGGTTGGATTCCTGATCGCTGGCGAGGCCGGTGATCGCGTGTTGTCAACGATCACCAAGATCAACGTTCCTGTCGTGACTGAAATCGGCATCCTGTTGTTGTGGCTGTCAGCAATTCTCACGCTCTATACCGGCTGGGACTACATGCGTGCAGGCTTGCAATATATGGTCGATGAATGACTACACGGTTGCGTTATTTCGCGTGGGTGCGTGAGCGCGTCGGCAAACCTGAGGAAGTGATCGAGGCGCCTGCAGGCGTGCGAACGGTTGGAGAGCTAATGGCGTGGCTCGCGTCGCGCGGTGAAGAATATGCCCACGCTTTCGAAAACCCGAATGTAATCCGAGCGGCCATCGACCAGCGTCATGTGCGGCCAGATGCATCGACTCGAGCGAAGCTGGCGAAATCGCGTTTTTTCCGCCCATGACGGGCGGATAGCCTCGCCAGAGCGAGCGCGCCATTAAGCGGATGAAAGCGACCGTACGGTTGCAACGCGAACGATTCGACGCCGCCGCGGTGACGGCGGAGCTTACGCGCGGCCGGACCGATGTTGGCGCGGTAGTGACGTTTGCAGGAATTCTGCAGGGGAGACGAGCGCGGCGAGCCGATCGCGGCTCTCACGCTCGAGTACTATCCCGGCATGGCGGAAGCCGAGATCGAACGGCATGTCAAGGAAGCGGCCACCCGCTGGCCGCTGTTAGGGCGTCACAATTGTTCATCGACATGGACGCATCGTACCCTCGGCGAGAAGACATTGTGCTGCGTCGTGACGGCGTCGTCCCATCGTGAAGCGGCGTTTGCCGCCGCCGAGTTTCTCATGGATTATCTGAAAACCCGCGCGCCGTTCTGGAAACAGGTCGAGACGACAAGCGGAAAAACATGGGTTGATGCCACGGCCGCGGACGATGTGGCGGCCGCGCGATGGACTGCGCGCCGGCCCGGGCGTGAAGCGGCGGAATGATTCCGCGCGGTCGACAGCGGGAGACCAAAATGGTTCCGATACTCGTTGTAGCAATCGCGGTCGTAGCTCTAGGTGCTCGGCACGCGCCGGCGGCTCAGAGTCAGATATTTTGAAGTACCGAACGGTGCTCATCCGCACGATGCTTGCGCCTGCCCCTGACGGTACTGTCTTCGGTATACGGCGCAAAATCAGGGTGCGCTCGAGATCTTCGATCCGAAGACCGGCAAAGTCACACACGTATCGCTCGGGTCTGGTGCCGACGCCACACGGTGTGATCGTTGGTCCCGACCGTGCAGCGTGGATCACCGAAGGGGGACAGAACGCGATTGCGCGCTTTGATCCTTCATCCAAGGTGGTGAAATTATTTCCGCTGCCCAGGGAGAGTTCCCCAGCGCCAATCTCAATACCGCGACGTTCGATCGAAAAGGCATACTTTGGTTCACCGGCCAAAACGGTGTCTACGGCCGGGTTGATCCGGCGACTGGCAAAGTAGAGGCCTGGAAAGCGCCCAAAGGATTTGGACCCTGATGGCATCACGACCACGCCGAATGGTGAGGTCTGGTATGCCTCGCTTGCGGGCGATCACATTGCCAAAATCGACACCGTGAGTGGTGACGCGCTGATGGTACCGCCTCCAAAGCCTGGCGTCGGTCCGCGCCGCATCTGGTCCGACTCAAGGGCCTTTTGTGGGTGAGTTTCTGGAACAGCGGCGAGATCGGTCGCTACGATCCGATGAACAAACCTGGAAGGTCTGGAATCTGCCGAAGAGCAAAGGCGGTTGCTACGCGGTGTATGTGGACAACAATGACAAGGTTTGGGTCACTGATTTCGTAGCCAATGCAATCCACCGTTTCGACCCGGCCACAGAAACATTCGAGCTTTCAAGCGATAAGCGCGGGGCATCCGTGCGGCAGCTGCTGGGTCGGCCGGGGAGGTCTGGGGCGCCGAATCCGGCGTGGACAGGCTGGTCGTATCGGCGATTGATTTGAGCCGGGTAACAATTAGCAATACGTAACTGAACGAAGCAATAA
>ERZ1370068.7328-contig-6252_pt1 | contig 66560 bp, 76 predicted proteins | sample MGYA00561227_ERZ1370068 | MGnify/ENA primary metagenome ERZ1370068 (study PRJEB38410, sample SAMEA6850437) | metagenome | study: Metagenomic assessment of the ecological functions of the soil: analysis of the soil microbiota associated with the... | reverse complement strand
CAGTTACGTATTGCTAGCGCCGCCACTGGCCGCCCTGGCGAAGGCGGCCGAGCCGGCTCCCACGGGACGGGCTCGAGCCCGAGATGCTCAAATGGTCGCGTGCTGAGCGGATCGCTCGCGCCCCGCTGGGAAGCTCGCCGACTTCGATGCATTCACGCTCGGTGGTCGCCGTCGACATGAGCGAAGTCGAGCGCATCGATTTCGTGTGCGCGGGCGCGCTCCTCAACGTCATCAACCGGGTCGAATTGCAGAGGAAGTCCGTGCAGATCGTCGGCGCCTCTCCGGTCATTCGGGCGCACCTGCTCCTCATCGGCGTTTCACCGCGCCACTTCGTCAAGAAGCCGCAATAGCGGCCTTTCCCGTCGCCTTCGGCCGGCGGGGCGGGCCATGGCGGGGTCCTCCGGACATGGAAGCCTTTCACGGCACCACGATTCTCTCGGTCCGGCGCGACGGCGCGGTGAGCGCTCGGCGGCGACGGGCAGGTGACGCTCGGCAACGTCGTCGTCAAGGCCACGGCGCGCAAGGTGCGCCGGCTCTACAACGATCGCGTGCTCGCCGGCTTTGCCGGGGCGACCGCCGACGCGTTCACGCTGTTCGAGCGCTTCGAGGCGAAGCTCGAGAAGCACCAGGGCCAGCCTCGCGCGCTCGGCGGTCGAGCTCGCGAAGGACTGGCGCTCCGACCGCATCCTGCGCCGGCTCGAGGCGATGCTCGCCGTCGCCGATCGCAGCGCGTCGCTCATCATCACGGGCACGGGCGACGTGCTCGAGCCCGAGCACGGCATCGTCGCGATCGGCATCGGGCGGACCCTACGCGCAGAGCCGCGGCGCGCGCTCTCCTCGAGCACACGGCACTTTCCGCCGCCGGAGATCGTCAAACAGAGCCTCGACCATCGCAGGCGAGCTCTGCATCTACACGAACCAGAACCACGTGATCGAATCGCTGACGACCGCGAGCCGCGATGACGCGCGGTCGACCAGCGCGACGTACGACGTGGTCATCGCCGGCGCGGGCCTCGTCGGGCTGCGCTCGCGTCGCGCGCTCGCCGCGACCGGGCCTTTCCGTCGGCGCTCGTCGATCGCGCGGCGCGTGACGACGCCGCGCAGCGCCCGCCGACGGCGACGACGTGGGATATGCGCGTCTATGCGATCAGCCCGGGCAGCGCCGCGTTCCTGCGGTCGCTCGGCGCCTGGCAGTCGCTGCCGCGCCGAGCGCATCGCGCCGATCGAGTCGATGCGCGTCGACGGGCGATGCCGGCGCGCGCGCTCAACTTCTCGGCGTACGAGCTCGGCGAACGCGCGCTCGCGTGGATCGTCGAGGAGCGCGACTCGCGTGGCGCGCTCGTTCCGCTGCGGCACGACAGCCGGCGTGGCGATTCACGCGCCTGCGGCGTTCGAGGCGTTGACGTGGTCGTCCGACGCCGGCGCGCTCGTCGGCGCCGACGGCACCACGCTGTCCGCGCGTCTCGTCGTCGGCGCCGACGGCGCTGCGCTCGCGGGTGCGCGACGCGCGCCGAGCCATCGCGCGCCGTACGCAGCCTTACGGGCAGACGGCGGTCGTCGCGAACTTCGCCTGCGAGCGTGCGCATCGCGGCCGCGCTTTCAATGGTTCCGCGACGACGGCGGCGTCCTCGCGTGGCTCGCCGCTGCCCGGGCGCCGGATGTCGATCGGTATGGTCGGCGCCGGAGCGCCTGGCGCAGGAGCTCTCGCGCTCGCCGCCGGAGGCGCTGGCGGCGCGCGTCGCAAACGCAGGCGCGGCAGCGCGCTCGGCGCGCTTCGAGTCGATCACGCGCAGCGCGCGGGTTTCCGCTCGCAGCGCTGAAGCTGCCGGCGACGATCGCGCACCGCGTGGCGCTGCGTCGGCGACGCTGCGCACGGCGTCCATCCGCTTGCCGGGCAGGGCGTCAACCTCGGTTTCGGCGACGCCGAAGCGCTCGCGGCGCGTCCTGCGCGAGCGCGGGTCCGCTGCACGCGATGCCGGCGGCGCCTGTCTGCTCGGAGCGCTTCGCGCGGCGCCGCACGCGAGCCGGTCGCTCGCGATGCAGACGGTCACCGACGGGCTCGCTCGGCTCTTCGGCGCCGCGGCGCCGTGGCTCGGCCGCCGCGCAACCTCGGGCATGGCCGGCCTCGATCGGCTGCCTGCCCGCCAAGCGGCTGCTCGCCCATTCGCGGCGCTGCGCTAGAGCTTTCCATCCCTCGGTCATCCGATGACCTCCCTCGATTCCACGTTGCTGCGCGACGCTCGCGACCGCCGTGCCGTGACCGCCGCTCGCGCTCTGCGCCGCGCTCGCGCGCAGGCGCAGATCGCCCAGGCGCCGCGCGGCGGCCCGCACCGCGCACGCGCCGAGGCTGCCGCAGATCAAGAAGCTCCTCGAGCAGCGGTTCGACGGCGTCGGCAGTCGGCGAGCGTCAGCAAAGACGCCGTATTTCGGACTCTACGAGGTGCAGTTCGACGAGCAGATCGTCTACACCGACGCCAAGGTGACCTACGTCCTCGTCGGCAGCATCTACGACGACCGCGACCGAGAAGAACCTGACCGAAGCGAGGCAGCGCGAATTACTCGCGCGTCGCGTTCGACAGCCTGCCGCTCGAGCTCGCGATCAAGAGGGTCAAGGGCAACGGCGCGCGCAAGCTCGCGATCTTCTCGGATCCGGACTGCCCGTTCTGCGCGCGCCTCGAACAGCGAGCTCAAGGGCATCGACAACGTCACGATCTACACGTTCCTCTATCCGATCGACCAGCTGCATCCGGATGCGGCGCGGAAGTCGAAGATGATCTGGTGCGCGCTCGACCCGGTGAAGCGCGTGGGACCAGTTCTTCGAGTCCGGGGCGCTGCCCAGACAACAACGGCGACTGCGACAATCCGGTCGCCGCGACCAACGCGCTCGGGCAGAAGCTGCGCGTCGACTGCCACGCCCACGCTCGTCTTCGCCGACGGCTCGGTCGTTCCGGGCGCGCTGCCGGCGCAGCGCTCGGAGGCGGAGATCGTGCAGGGCGAGGCCGAGGCGCAAGCGCGCTCGCGACGAAGAAATAGCGCCGCCGCTCGACCTGGACGTTCCCGGGAGAGCTACGCGATGGCGATCATCGACTTCCTCAAGAAACAGTTCATCGACATCATCGAGTGGACCGACGACTCGCGCGACACGCTGTCGTTCCGCTTTCCCGACGAGGACAAGGAGATCAAGAACGGCGCGCAGCTGATCGTCCGCGAGTCGCAGGTCGCGCAGTTCGTCTACCTCGGCGAGTTCGGCGACACGTTCGGCCCGGGCAAGCACACGCTGACGACCGACAACATCCCGATCCTCACGAACCTCAAGGGCTGGAAATACGCGCTTCGAGAGCCCGTTCAAGGCCGACGTCTACTACGTCGTCACGCGCGCTTTTCACCGGCAACAAGTGGGGCACGGCGCAACCCGGTGATGATGCGCGACGCCGACTTCGGCATCGTGCGGCTGCGCGCGTACGGCACCTACGACTTCCGCGTCGTCGACCCGAAGAAGTTCCTGAAGGAGGTCGCCGGCACCGACGATCATTTCCGCCTCGACGAGTTCGCCGACACGATGCGCTCGCGCATCGTCAGCGTGTTCACCGACGCGCTGGCGCGGCGCGAAGATCCCGGCGCTCGACGTCGCGTCGCGCTACGCCGAGCTCGGCGAGGCGCTGCTGCCGCTCATCAATCCGGCGATCGGCGCGAAGTACGGGCTCGAGATGACGACGTTCATCGTCGAGAACGTCTCGGTGCCGCCGGAAGTCGAGGCAGGCGATCGACAAGCGCTCGAGCATGGCGGCGGTCGGCAACCTCAACGACTACGTCAAGTTCCAGATGGCGCAGGGCATGGAGAAGGGCGGCGGCGGCGTCGGCGGCATCGGCGCCGAGATGGCCGTCGGCATGGCGATGGCGCAGCAGATGATGAACCAGACCGGCGGGCATGATGGCGCAGGCGACGCCGGGCGTCGCGCGGCGCCCGCGCCGCCGTCCGCCGGTGGCGGCGCCCGAGCTGCTGACACGCCGGCGCAGGTCGCGCAAGATGCTCGGCGTCGCCGAGTCCGACGTCGTCGCGAGCCTCGAGTCCGGCGATCTCAAGGGCAAGAAGATCGGCACGCAGTGGCGCGTCACGCGCGCGCCGTCGACCTGAGATCATGATTGAACGCATGCGCGCCTCTCCGCCGTCGCGCGCGCCGCGCAGCACCTCGCGCATTCGCCTGCGTGCTGCTCGGGCCGCTTGCGTCGCATCGACGCAGGATACCGCGCGCCACGCTGGTGCAGCGCGTGGCGCGCGCGACTGGCTTCGTTAGCCACGTCGACAAGCATGGATGCCGAGCGCAACTGCAGCCGCGGCTGGCGCGCGCGGATGCGACGCCGCCGCTCGCGCGCAGTGGGTCGGCGATCGCGCTGCGGCGCGATCGACCGCCGCGCGCGGCAGATCGTGCAGCGCGCGGTCGTCGGGACGGCGTTCAGCGATGGCCGGGAATGCCGGGCGGCGACCTATGCAGGAACGTGACGCTACCGCGCCGTCCTTCGCGAAGCAAGACCGAGACACCGTGGAGGCCGTGACGCTCGAGCGTCAGGGGCGGACGACGGCGTGGCGCGTGATCGGCTACGCGACTCGGTGACCCACGCGGATCGCACGACGTGGCCGAAAGCGTCGCGCTGTCGAAGTTCGCGTGTCCTGCCTGCGGGGGCGAGGCCACGTGGAATCCGGCGAAGCAGAAGCTCGTGTGCCCGTTCTGCGGGACCGAGTCGCCGGCGAAGCTGGATGCCGCCGGCGCGATCGTCGAGCACGATCTCGTCCGGCGCACTGCGCGGCGATCGCCGACCGACCACGGCGCGCTGGCGGCCGACAAGCGCGAGGTCAAGTGCCAGAGCTGCAACGCGATCTCGGTGCTCGATCCGTCGCGCCAGGCGCAGAACTGCGAGTTCTGCGGCTCGGCGCAGCTCGTGCCCTACGCCGAGGCGAAGCCCGCGTTCCGGCCGGAAAGCGTGCTGCCGTTCCGGGTGAGCGAGACCGAGGCGCGCGATCGCATCCGCGCGTGGTACGGCCGGCTGTGGCTCGCGCCGTCGGCGCTCAAGCGCCGCGCGCTGACCGACACCGTGCGCGGCGTCTACCTGCCCTACTGGACGTTCGACGCGCAAGTCGACGCCGAATGGACCGCCGAGGCGGGCCACTACTACTACACGACCGAGACCTACGCGAGCAGGCGGGCGCACGCGAGACGCGGCAGGTGCAGCACGTGCGCTGGGAGCCCGCGGCCGGACGCGTGCAGCATTTCTTCGACGACGATCTCGTCTGCGCGTCCGGTCGGCGTCCATCCGGGCTGTTGCGCGGGATCGAGCCGTTCCCGACGCAGCGAGCTCGAAGCCCTACGACGCGGGTTTCGTCGCCGGCTGGGTCGTCGAGCGCTACCAGATCGACCTCGTCGGCGGCCGCGGCAGCGCGCGCGCGCCGACATGGACGCGAAGATTGCAGGCGCTCTGCGCGCAGCAGATTCCGGGCGACACCTTCCGCAATCTCGTCGTCGACGCCGACTATTCGGGGCAGACGTTCAAGCACATCCTCGCGCCGGTGTGGCTGCTGTCGTACACCTACGGCGCCCGCGCGTTCCAGTGCGCGATGAACGGCGTCACCGGCGCGATCCGCGGCGAGTATCCGAAGAGCCCGTGGAAGATCGCGCTGCTCGTCGCTCGCGGTCGTCATCGTCGTGTGGATCGTGCTGTCGATGGCGGCGCTGATGCAGGCGACTGCGCCTGGTTCGGGTAACTTCGGCGCCGACGCGGTTCCAACAGTTCACTGGGAGAAGGCCATGCACGCAGCGATCGTCACCGGCGTGTCGCGCGGCCTGGGCGAGGCGCTCGCCGCCGCGATGCTCGCCCGCGGATTCACGGTGCTGGGCGTCGGCCGCACGGCGAGCCCGCGCCTCACGGGCAAGCGCTACCATCTCGCCGCCTGCGATCTCGCCCAGCCGGCGCTCGCTCGCCGCCGCGGTCACGCCGGCGCTGCGCGTCGATCGCCGCGGGCAAGCCCGAGTCGGTGACGCTCGATCAACAACGCGGCGGTCGCCACGCCGACCGGACGGGTCGGGCCACCTCGACGCCAGCGCGATCGCCGCCGCGCTCGCGCACCAACGCCGCGGCGCCGGCCGTGATGGCGGACCTCTTCCTGCCGGAGCTTCCCGACGATTCGGTCGAGCGCAGGATCATCAACGTCTCGTCGGGCGCGGCGCAGACCGGCGATCGCCGGCACGCTGGTCTACTGGCATGTCGAAGGCGGCGCTCGAGATGCTCACCCGCGCCATCGCGGCCGAGTGCAGCGACCCGCGGTTTCGCTGCATCTCGCTGCGGCCCGGCATCTTCGAGACCGGCATGCAGGCGTACATGCGAAGCCGCGATCCGGCCGAGTTCCCGAGCGTCGCGCTCTTTCGCGGCTTCAAGGACAACGGGCTACTGAAGGACCCGGCGGACGTGCGCCGCGCGAATCGTCGACAAGCTCGTGCTGGGACCCGTCGAGAACGGCCGCACGTACAGCCACACCGACTTCTGACCGAGCGCGCATCGCGCGATCAGCGTGCCGCGCCGGCCGCACGACGGATCAGCCGGTAATCGATAGCATCCGCGCCGGCCGCGCCGGCCTCCCACATCAGGCAATAGTCCTGCGCGAGCTGCACGCGCGATACACGCCGGCGTCCTCGCGCGACTTTTCGCGCGACGACCGGCATCACGACCGCCGTCGCCTTCGTGGTAGTGGACGTTGAAGTCGACCGGCTCCGTCGCTCTCGAACCGGTACTCGACGCGATCGCCCGGCTTGAGACGCGAAGCATTCCTCGTGCGATCTGGTACGACGGCAAGCGGCGATAGCCGTGCACGATCTTCGGCGCGTCGCCGGCGTGCAGCGTCGCGCAGCCGCACGGCGAGCACGCGCCGCGACGACGGCCGGCGCACGCCGCTGCGCTCATCGCCGAGCGCGTCGCGCGGCGCGCGCGCCAGTCCTCGACCAGCAGCGCCATCCGGACGTGATCGCGCCAGCGTCCGGCGATCCGCACGTAGCGCCGCGAAAAGCCCTCGCGCACGAAGCCCGCGCCGCGCGACGAGCGCGAGCGACCGCGCGTTGGCCGGCTGCACGTTCGCCTCGACGCGATGCAGCTTCAGGCGCTCGGAACGCGACTCGCAGCACGAGCTCGAGGCCTTCGGCCATGTAGCCAGCGCCCGCGTGCGGCGCGAACGCGTAGTAGCCGAGGTACGCGCTCTTGAAGAGCCCGCGGACGATTTCGCCGATGTTGAACACGCCGACGATCGCGTCGTCCTCGCAGCGGCACGACGAGGAAGCCCACGTGCGTCGCGGACGCCGCGTCGCGCGGCGGCGCATGCCGTAGCGGCGAACGAACGCCGCGAAGCGCGCGGTCGTCGACGGGCGGCTGCACCCACGCGCCGTGCAGCCTGCGGCTCGCCTTGACCGGCGGCGAGGAAGTGGCGGCGTCCGAGGCTCGCGGCGGCCGCAGGTAGACGCGGAGGCCGCGGCCCCGTGCTCCGTTGCCGCGGGACGTGTCGATCGAGCAGGCATAATGCCGATTTTACCCGCGCCGCCATGGTCGGCATGAGCAAATGGGTGCAGGAACGGTCACCGGCAACGTGCGGTGGACCGATCGCCTGCATTCGCTGCAGGTCGACGCGCCCGAAGTCACCTTCGTCGCCGGGCAGTTCGGCCGCCTCGCGCTGCCGGCGCCGCCCGGAGTCGAAGGAGGAGATGCTCGGCCGGCCCGTATTCGTTCGTGAATGCGCCGCGGCAGCGCGCCGCACGAGTTCTACTTCGTCATGCGTGCCGGACGGCCCGCTGTCGCCGCGGCCTCGCGGCGCTCGCGCCGGGCGAGCCCGTCTGGCTGCTGCGCAGTGCGAACGGCTTCTTCGCGTCGGCGAGGTGCCCGGACGCCGACGTCGCTCTGGTGCCTCGCGACCGGCACCGGCATCGGCCCGTTCCTGTCGATCCTGCGCACGCCCGATCCGTGGTGCGAAGTTCGGCCGGATCGTGCTGGTGCACGCGGTCCGCCATGCGAACGAGCTCGCCTATCGCGACGTGATCGGACGGATCGCGCGCGACCATCCGCGGCGCGTTCACGCCCATTCCGATGGTGAGCCGCGAAGCCACCCCGGTGCGCTCGGCGGGACGGATTCCCGGCGCGATTCGACGACGGGCGGCTCGAGTCGCGCGCGGGCGCTGCCGCTCGCCGCGGAGAACTCGCACGCGATGCTGTGCGGCAATCCGGCGATGGTCGACGATCACGCAGCAGGCGCTCGCCGCAGCGCGGCATGCGACGGCACCGCCGGCCGCGAGACCGGTGGCACGTCACGGTCGAAACGTACTGGTGAGCGCTCGCCGCCGGCCGACCGAGCCGGTCGCCTGCATGTGCCAGATGGAGCTCGCGCTCAGCCTCCTGCCGACTTCCGAGTCAGCTCGACGTCGAACAGCAGCGTGGCGTTGGGCGGAATGACGCCGCCGGCGCCGCGTTCGCCGTAGGCTTTGTCCGGGCGGGATCACGAGCGTGCGCTTGCCGCCGACCTTCATTCCGATGATCCCTTCGTCCCAGCCCTTGATCACCTTGCCGGCGCCCAGGAAGAAGCCGAACGGGACGTTGCGGTCGAGCGAGCTGTCGAATTTCTGCGCCGTGGCCGTCGGCCGTGGCCGGGTCGTAGAGCCATCCGGTGTAGTGAACAATGACGGCCTTGCCGCTGACCGCCTCGGCTCCCGGTCCCTGGTTTCTGGTCGACGATCTGAAGTTCATTCACTTTGGCACCGAATTTGCTCGACTGTAGTGGACGAAAGGGGCGAAGTCTTGTCTGGCGGCGTTCGGCGGGGTCTGCGCGATGGCCGATCGCGCACGCCGCGACGCAGCGCGATCGCAGCGTGCGCGCGCAGCGCGACGGCAGTGGCCGGCAGACCCGTTGGACAACGCTTGCGTCGGAACGGCATGGCGAACCTGTGAATGAGACGTTTTGAGGCAACCGCAGGAAGGCATGGCTTGGCCGCGCGGCAACGGCTCGAACCTTGCGCGCAACAGTCGCGGGCGCCGAATTGTAGCCTAGGCCGGGAGTCTTTTGCCCGCCCGTGCGAAACTGGAGCTATATATGAACTGAGCTGCAAGCGTTGCGGCAATCGCAATCCTGCGGGGCGGCGCAGGATGATCCGCGTACCAACTCCGCTTCCGTTGCGCCGGGCAGTCCGGTCGCCCGGGCCACCGCATAGGCTTGCCGCCGACCATGTTTGGATTCCTGACTCCGCAGACCGAAGGACGACACCGATCCGCTCGGTTTCCGCGCGATCGGTGTCCGCCTGGCTGCGTCACTTGCCGACGCAGGACGTCATCGCCCGGCAGCACCACGTCATGCGGATTTTCGACGGCATGCGCCAGTCGAGCCGGCCGATCGATCTCAACCGTGTCGCGGCCATCCAGTTCCTCGACACGGCGCTGGGCGCCGACCGCCGCCAGCTCATCAAGCAGTACGTCGAGAACATCGACCGTTCCGCGCGCGTCGCCGACCGCGGCGTGGCAGGCGGCGCAGGAGCTGAGCCAGGGCTTCGTCTACGCCTACCAGACCGGCGCTGGAGCGGGCGCTGGCCGAACAATCGAATCCGCGCTGGAAGCCGCATGATCCCGCAGCTTTCGCGCGGCTGCTCCACTATCACGGCACCGACGCCAAGCTGCGCGCATTCCGCCACGAGCGCTGGATTCCCGCGAAGTGGACGAATCTGCACCAGCTCTATGCCCGCGCCATCCGAGCTCGGCGTCGCACGCGTCGCGGTCGCGCTGCCCGAGCGCAGGGCCGGGCGCGATGCAATGGAGCACCGAGCAGGAATACGTCTACGCGCTGCTGATCCAGCAGCTCAACATGGGCAACCTGTCGCCGGCCGAGATCGACTGGGCGAGCGCCCAGATGCGCGCCTGGGGCAGGAAGCTCGAGTTCGAGGCCGATGCCGCGGTCGTCCGAGGGCTTCTACGTCGATCTCGCGAGCAAGCGCGGCCTCGTGCGGCGCACCGGCAGCGAGTCCGGCCCGACGCTGCACTTTCTCGACACGACGCCGCTCGCCGACCAGCTCGAGCGCGCGATGCACGCGCTGCGCCAGGCCGACATCGGCGAGCCCGGCGCCGCCGCCGCGGTCAACCAGCAACGCATCGGCATCCTGGAGAAGGTGCGCCCGGTCGTGGCACCGAACCTCCACGGCGATCTCCGCCGCTCGCCGCGCACGCCGGTCACGGTCGCGGCCAAGGTGCGCGTCGGGCTCGCCCGCATCTGCGTCGAGCTGACGCCGCGCGAGATCGTCGAGCCCGCGAACGACGCCGATGCCGGCAACGAGCAGATCGAGGTGTTCGCGGTCGCCGACAGCCCGCGCGCGCGGCGCCAGCGTTCCGGACGAGCACGATTCGCTGTGCGCGTCGATCGCGCCGTTCGGCGATCAGGCGTGGCAGGTCAAGGACCGCAGCGTGGCGGGACTGCGCATCTCCGCCTCGGGCGGCATCGGCCAGAGCCTCGTGCTCGGCGCGCTCGTCGCGATTCGCCAGACCGACGCCGTCGAATGGGTGCTCGGCGCCGTGCGCCGCCTCAACAAGGTTTCGAACGACGAGGTCGAAGCCGGCGTGTCGATCATCGCCGACCGGGTCGTGCCGATCACGGTCCATGCGCGACGCGCGGCGCAAGGAAGACCTCGGCATGGTCGTGCAACGGCGTCGACGTCTCGATGATGGGCGTCGCGCTTCGACGCGCTGTACCTGCCGCCGCCGTCGCGTCCGGAAAAGCCGCTGACCGGTCAAGACGCTGATCGTGCCGACGTCCGAGTACGCGGATGGGCGCAACCTCATCCTGACCACCGGGCACTCGGTCTACACGATCGCGCTTCGCCACCTGGTCGAGCAGCGCGCCGACTGGAGCTGGGCGGCGTTCCAGATCATCGACAAGAAGCCCACGGATTACTGATCCGGACCGCGTGCGCCCGCGTGCCGTGCCGGCCCTCGCGAGGTCGCTAGTCCTGCGGGCGGAACTTCAGCGTCAGCGTGCGCTGGAACAACTCGGGCCGATCCGGGCCGCGGCAGCGGCGAGGACTTGACGATCGCGCGCTGCACCGCGTCGTCGTACGCGCGCGACGCCGCTCGACTTGCGCAGCACGGCGTCGATGATCTCGCCGGTCGGCAAGCTGCACCGACGTCGAAGATCGCTTCCGGATTGCCGGCCATGTCCGGCGGCAGGACGACATTGCCCCTGACCTTGCTCTGGATGCGGCGGACGTAGTCCGCCTCGGCGCGCGCGCGCGCGCCGCCGCTTCGGCGTCCAGCTTTCTGCTGCGCGCCCGGGCCGCCTGCTCGCGCTCCGCCTGCGCCTGCAAGCGCGTCGGCCTCGCGCGCCTGGCGCTCGCGGGCCTCGGCCACGCGCTGCTCCGCGTCGCGCTTCTTCTTCTCGGCTTCCCTTCTGCGTCGGCTTCCTTCTTCTCGCGCTCCTTCTTCTCCCTGCGCCGCGCTGCTCGCGCGTTGCTTGCGCTTCTGCGTCCTCTTCCCTTGCGCGCCTTCTGCGCGATGTCGGCCGCGCGGGGATCGGGCTTCGTCGACCTTGGGCTCGGGCTTCGGCGCGGCCTTCTGCGGCGGCGTCGCGGCTTGGGCGCGCGGCTTCCGGGCGGCGGCGGCCGGCTTAGGCTCCGGATCGGCTCGGGCTTCGGCTTCGGCGCCGGCGGCGGCGGCGGCGCCGGCGCGGGTTCAGCCGGCTCGGCGACCGCGACTTCGGCGGCGGCGCGTAGAGCTCGACCGTGACGGGCTCCGGCTTCCGGTTCTGCCAGCGCAGCGAGAAGACGAGCACGCGCGATGAAGGCGACATGGACGGCGATCGCGAGGGCCAAGCGCCGGCCATTGGCCCGACATGCGCGCGGGTCGCCGGGCGTTGGCCGGCCATGCGGCTCAGTGCGCGCGCCGCACGTGAGGTCTCATCTCAGCTGCCGGTGCGGCCGCGCCAGCAGTCCGACCTTCTGCGCGCCGTTCGTCTGGAGCAGGTCGAGCACGCCGATGACGTCCTCGTACGCGCGCCTTGCCGCCGCGCAGATGACGACCGGCTGATCCGGGACGCGAGCCTGCTTCGCGCTGGATGCGCGGCGACGAGCTCGTCGCGCGATACCTTGACCGCCGCAGTCGCCGCCTGCTTGTCCGCGAGCGTCAGCGTCCCGTCGTGAGCGCAGCGTCACTTCCATCGGCGCCGCCGGCACCGTCAGCTTGCTGCCGACCGACGGCAGCTCGATCGCGCCCGGGTTGATGAGCGGCGCCGTGACCATGAAGATCACGAGCAGCACCAGCATCACGTCGATGTAGGGAACGACGTTGATCTGGTTGATCGATTTGCGCGCGCGGCGCATCGTCAGTGCTCGGACTATTCATCAGCCCTGGCGCTGCAGGATGTTCGAGAACTCCTCGATGAAGGTCTCGTAGCGAACGGCCAGCCGGTCGACGTCGTGCGTGTAGCGGTTGTACGCGACGACCGCCGGGATGGCGGCGAAGAGGCCGATCGCCGGTGGCGATCAGCGCCTCGGCGATGCCCGGCGCGACGTGGGCGAGGGTGGCCTGGCTCACGTTCGCGAGGCCGCGGAACGCGTTCATGATGCCCCATACGGTGCCGAACAGGCCGATGTACGGGCGACACGGAGCCGACGGTCGCGAGCCCGGCGAGATGCGCGTCGAGCGCGTCGATCTCGCGCTGGAACGTGGCGCGCATCGCGCGGCGCGCGCTGTCCATCGTCACCGCGGCGGTGCTGCCCTGCTTCCGGTGCTTCGCGTATTCGCGGAAGCCGGCGGTGAAGATGTGCTCGAGGCCGCTGCCGCGTGCGCGACTTGCTGGAGCTCTGGTAGAGCTCGTTCAGATCGCCGCCTTTCCAGAATTCGTTCTCGAACGCGTCGGTGTCCCTCGCGCGTGCGCTTCAGCTGGAACATCTTGAGGAAGATCTGCCACCACGACCACAGCGACAGGCACGGCGAGCAGCAGCAGCACCGCCTGGACGACGAGCGAGGCCTGCGCGATCGAGCGTGAGGAAGGAGAGGTCGGTGTTGACGTTCAAGCGAGGCTCCTCCAGTCGGCCGTGGAGCGCGGCGCGGGATCGCGTGCCGGGCGAAACGTCGCGCGGTCGACGCAGGCGAGCGTCACGCGGCGTCCGTGAGCAGGCGCTCGTCGCCGCGCCACACCTGCTGCAGTGCGACCATGCGCGCGCGGCCGAGTTCGATGAGCGTCAGCGTGGCATCGAGGCGGTCGCCGAGCCGCGCCGGCAGCCGGTACTCGATCTCGGCGCGATGGACGACGAACACGACGCCGTGCGCGGCTCGAGCGTCGCGCGAGCTCGAAGCCCAGCGCCGCCAGCCATTCGGTGCGCGCGCGCTCCATGAACTTGAGGTAGTTGGCGTAGTAGACGACGCCGCGCGGCGTCGGTGTCCTCGTAGTAAACGCGGAGCGGGAAGCGAAAGGTTCGTGCGCCGCGTCAAAGTCAAGCGCGCCGCCGTCCGGGAAGAGATCGGCGCGCCGCCGGGCGCTGGCGGCGTGAGGCCGAAATGCCGGTACGACAGCGCGGTGGCGATCCGGCCGCGCGACGTGCGCTGCAGGAAGCCCTGCTGGATGAGAAACGGCTCGAGCACGTCCTCGATCGTGTCGCGCTCCTCGCCGATCGCGGCGGCGAGGTTCTCGACGCCGACCGGCCCGCCGGCGAACTTGTCGAGCACCGTGCGCAGGAGCTTCCGGTCCATCACGTCCAGGCCCGGCACGTCGACGTCGAGCATCGCCAGCGCCGCGTCGGCGACCTCGCGCGTGATCGCGCCCTTCGGCGCGCACCTCGGCGAAGTCGCGCACGCGCCGCAGCAGCCGGTTGACGACGCGCGGCGTGCCGCGCGAGCGGCGCGCGATCTCGAGCGCGCCTTCGGGATCGATCTCGATCTTGAGAAGTCCCGCCGAGCGCGTGACGATCTTCGCGTCAGCTCGCGCGGCGGTGTAGAACTCGAGGCGCGCGACGATGCCGAAGCGGTCGCGCAGCGGGTTGGTGAGCATGCCGGCGCGCGTCGTCGCGCCGACCAGCGTGAACGGCGGCAGGTCGAGCTTGACGCTAGCGCGCCGCCGGGCCCTCGCCGATCATGATGTCGATCTGGAAGTCCTCGAGCGCCGGATAGAGGATCTCCTCGACCACCGGCGGAGAGCCGGTGGATCTCGTCGATGAACAGCACGTCGTGCGGCTCGAGGTTGGTGAGCAGCGCCGCGAGATCGCCGGCGCGCTCGAGCACCGGGCCCGAGGTCTGGCGCAGGTTCACGCCGAGCTCGTGCGCGATGATGTGCGACAGCGTCGTCTTGCCGAGTCCCGGCGGGCCGAACAGCAGCACGTGGTCGAGCGCTTCCTTGCGCTTGCGCGCCGCCTCGATGAAGATCGACAGCTGGCCGCGGATCTTCTCCTGCCCGACGTATTCGTCGAGCAGGCGCGGCCGCAGCGCGCGCTCGACGACCTCCTCCTGCACGCCGGCCACCTTGGCCGGTGACGAGGCGGTTGAGCTCGTCGTGTCTCGATCGCCATCGCGCATCTAGACTTTCGCCAGCAGCTTCAGCGCCTGGCGGATGCCGTCGCCCACGCCGACGCCATCGGGCAGCTTCTTGACCGTCGCGACCGCCTCCTTGTCGCTGTAGCCCAGCGCGAGCAGCGCGTTGAGGACGTCGGAGGACGCCGGCGGCGGCCGATGCACGCCGACGGCGGTGGTGACGTCGGCGCCGAGCTTGTCCTTCAACTCGAGCAGCAGCCGCTCGGCGGTCTTCTTGCCGATGCCCGGGATCTTCGTCAGCCGGCCGGCATCCTGCATCGTCACCGCCTGCGCAAGCTCGGCGACGGAGAGGCCGGACAGCACCGACAGCGCGGTCCGCGCACCGACGCCGCTGATCTTCACGAGCTGCCGGAACGCGCGCCGCTCGTGCTCGGTGCCGAAGCCGAAGAGCAGATGCGCGTCCTCGCGCACGACGAGATGCGTGAAGAGGGCGATGCGCTCGCCGATCGCGGGAAGGTTGTAGAACGTGCTCATCGGGACGTCGACCTCGTACGCGACGCCCTGCACGTCGAGCAGGAGCTGCGGCGGGTTCTTCTCGACGAGGGTTCCGGTGAGACGGCCGATCATGGGCGATGCAATCCGTTCGGGCGATTATCGCAGCGCACCGCGCCGCTCACGAAAGGCGCGGTCTCCACTCGGCGGCCTGCGAGACGCTCAGGCCGGGAGCGTGTCGGATGCGCGAGACGTCGTGCAGCGTGGGCAGCACGATGAGATCGAGCGCGACGAGATCCGCGGACGGCGCGATGAGATCCGGCACCATGATCGGCATCATGCCGGCGGCGAGCGCCGCGCGCACGCCGGGCTCCGAATCCTCGAGCACCAGGCACGTGGCGGCGCTCGCGCCGAGCCGTCGCGCGGCCTCGACGTAGATATCCGGCGCGGGCTTTCCGAACGCGACCTCGTCGCCGCCGACAACCTCGTGGAAGCGCGGCAGGAGCGCCGTGTGCGCGAGCTTCGGCGCGCGCGCGGTCGCGGCGGGTCGATGTCGCCACGGCGCGGGAATCGCGGCGCCCTCGAGCCAGTCGAGCAATTCGTGGACGCCGGGTTTCAGCGCGAGACCTTCGCGTTCGACGATCGCGTCGTAGGCCGCATGCCAGCCGGCGAGCAGCGCGTCGACGGGATAGGGCGCGACGTAGCGCGCGCGAACCATCGCGGAGCAGTCGGCGAAGTTGCGGCCGATCATCCCTTGCGCGAGCGACATGTCGAAGTCGACGCCCAGCATCGCTGCGCGCCTCGCCCCATGCGCGCGCGGCGAGCGGCTCGGTGTCGAGCATCAGCCCGTCCATGTCGAAGATCACCGCGGCCGGGCGCCGGAGGCATGCGGCATCAGTGCGCGCACGGCCGTCCGAGCGCACTGTGCGCCTGGCGGCGCGACGAGTGAGCGTGGCCGATCTGCCGCGCGCGCGCGGTAGCCTGCGTCGCGAGCCCGCCGAGCCCTGTCCGCTGTGCGCGTGCGCGATGGCGCAGGCGAGCGCGTCGGCGGCGTCGGGCGCCGGGACGCCGGGAAGATCGAGCAGGCGGCGCACCATGTCCGCGACCTGTTCCTTCGCCGCCTTGCCGTGACCGACGACCGCCTGCTTCACCTGCAACGCGGTGTACTCGACGACGGGCAGCTCGGCCAGTACCGCGGCGCAAATCGCGGCGCCGCGCGCCTGCCCCAGGAGCAGCGTCGACTGCGGATTGACGTTGACGAACACCTTCTCGACGGCGACCTCGGACGGCCGATGCAGGCGAGATCACCGCCGCGAGATCGGCAGGGATCACGCGGAGACGCGCCGGAAGCTCGCCGTCGCCGCTGCGGATGCAGCCGCAGGTCACGTACGCGAGCCGGCTGCCCGTCGATCGTGATGACGCCGAAGCCCGTGGTTCGCAATCCCGGGATCGATGCCGAGGATCCGCGCGGCTGGCTAGCCACGTGGCGAGGCCGCCTTGACGCCTATTCGGCGTCGAAAACCGCATTGGTATGCACTTCCTGCACGTCGTCGAGCGATTCGAGGGCGTCGAGGAGCTTCTGCATCCGCGCCGCGTCCTCGCCTTCGAGCTCGACTTCGGTCGACGGCTTCATCGTCGAGCTCGGCGAACTCCGGCTTGAATCCGGCCTTGGCCAGAGCGCCCTTCGCCGCGGCGAAGGCGTAGGGTCCGGTGATGACCTCGATGCTGCCGTCGTCGTTGTCGATCACGTCGTCGGCGCCCGCGTCGAGCGCCGCCTCCATCAGCGCGTTCTCGTCGGTGCCCGGCGCGAACACGAGCTGCCCGCAATGCTTGAAGAGGAACGCGACCGAGCCGTCGGTGCCGAGATTGCCGCCATACTTGGTGAAGGCGTGGCGGACGTCGGCGACGGTGCGCGTGCGGTTGTCGGTCATGCAGTCGACGATCACCGCGGCGCCGTTGATCCCGTAGCCTTCGTAGCGGATCTCCTCGTACGCGACGCCCTCGAGGTCGCCGCGATCCGCGCTTGGCGGCGCGCTCGATCGTGTCCTTCGGCATGTTCTGATCCATCGCCTTGTCGATCGCGAGCCGCAGCCGCGGGTTCATCGCCGGGTCGGCGCCGCCCATCCTGGCGGCAACGGTGATTTCGCGGATGAGGCGCGTGAAGATCTTGCCCCGCTTGGCGTCGGTGGCCGCCTTCTTGTGCTTGATGTTCGCCCATTTGCTGTGGCCAGCCATGGTCGGGTTCCCTTGTGTCCGCGCTGAATCCGGAATTGTAGCCGTCCGAGGTCAGGCTGCGCCGAGTCCTACAGCAGGTCGTGCTGCTTCAGGAACGTCTGCAGCACGGAGAGCCGCACTTCGGCGTCGTTGATCTCGAGCATGGTCTGCTTGATCGACGCCGGCAGCGGCAGGAGCTCGGCCAGGCGGTAGCCGACCCACGACGCGTCGTCGAATGACCGGTCATCGCGGAAATTGCCGGGGGTCGACGCGGGCGGCGAGGAGCTCCAGCAGCTGCGCGAGCGGCTGGAACCTGCGCGCCGACGGCGACTCGCGGCTCCGACCGCGAGCGGACGCCACATCCGCGACGATGAGCCCGTCCGTCTGCGTCGCGTGCGAGCGCACCTCGAAGCGGGTCCCGCCGACGGCGCTCACGTGCAGGATACCCTGCTCCGGCATGTCCCAGTTCTCGATGCGGGCGAGCGTGCCGACGGCGCGCGAATTCCGGCGCGTTGGCGCCGCGGTGGCCGGACCTCGTCGCCCTGCACGATCCTGCATACGCCGAAGCATGCGTCGTCGCGGACGCAGGCCTTGGTCATCTCGATGTACCGCTGCTCGAAGATCCGCAGCGGAAGCCGTCCGCCGGGGAACAGAACGGTGTGCAGTGGAAACAGCGGAAGCCGCAGGAGCGATGACATCGGATCGCCCCGCGCGCTTCAGCCGAGTTCCCGATGCCGGATCAGAACCTGATTCGTGCGACCTGAACGCCTTGGCGAGCCGCTCGACCAGGTACACCGAGCGGTGCCGTCCGCCCGTGCATCCGATCGCGACGGTGAGGTAGTTGCGGTTGTCGCGGGCGTACTCGGGAAGCCAGTCCGCGACGAAGCGCTCGATGTCGCCGTACATCCGCTCCACGGCGGGCTCTTTCTCGAGGAACGCGACGACTGGAAGATCGCGCCCCGTGAGCGGCTGCAGCGTGGGCTCGTAGTAGGGATTGGCGAGGCAGCGGACGTCGAAGACCAGATCGGCGTCGAGCGGCACGCCGTGCTTGTAGCCGAACGATTCGAACTGCAGCGTGAGCTTCCCCGCGTCGACGCTGACGAAATCCTTGATCCACGAACGGAGCGCGGCGGACGACAGATCGCTCGTGTCGAACACGAAGCCCAGCGGCCGCACTTCGGCCAGGAGGCCGCGCTCGTAGTCGATCGCCTCGGTCAGCGTGCGCGCGTCGCTCGAGAACGGATGGCGCCGGCGCGTCTCGGAAAAGCGCTTGACCAGCGTTTCGGTCTTCGCGTCGAGGTAGAGAAAGCGCACGTTCCAGCTCGAGGGCGCGCAGGCGCGCGATCGTGTCCGCGAGCCCGGCGAGGCCCGGTGCGATCTTGGCGTCGAGCGCGATCGCGACGCGGTTGCGGCCGGCCTTCGCGGAGTAGCCGGCGGTCGCCTCGACGAGCGACAGCGGCAGGTTGTTGACCGCGTAGTAGCCGGAATCCTCGAGGGCGCCGAGCGCGACGTTCTTGCCGGAGCCTGAAACTCCGCCGATCAGCAGTAGGTCCATTGCATCGCACCGACGCCTGCCGCCGTCAGCCGCCGTCCTCCATGAGCTGCGTCTGGCGCTCGATGAATTCCTTCGTGCTGTCGATGCCGCGCTGATTCAGCACGAAGTTGCGGACCGCGGCCTCGACCAGCACGGCGAGGTTGCGGCCGGCGGCGACGGGGATCGTCACCTTGCGCACCGGGACGCCCAGGATCTCCTGGAACGTGGCGTTGACCTGCAGGCGGTCGAGCTCGGAGAACGCCTCGTTGCTGTGGTCCTCGAGATGGACCATGAACTTCAGGAGCTTCCTCGGCCGCACGGCCGTCTCGCCGAAAGATGGTCCGGATGTTGAGGATCCCGATGCCGCGCACTTCGAGGAAATCGCGGAGCACGGCGGGGCACCGGCCTTCGAGCGTGTCGGGCGAGATGCGATAGAGCTCGACGATGTCGTCGGCGATGAGCCCGTTGCCGCGCGAGATGAGCTCGAGCGCGAGCTCGCTCTTGCCGATCGCCGAGGCGCCGGTGACGAGCACGCCCATCTCGAGCACGTCGAGGAAGACGCCGTGGAGCGTCGTCGACTCGGCGAGCACGCGCGAGAGAAAGAGCCGGAACACCTCGACGAGATGCGGCGACGGCTGGACCGACGTGAAGAGCGCGATGTGGTTGGCGTCGCACTTCGCCGCGAGGATGGGGCGGCACGGCTTCGCCGTTGGCGACGACGATCGCGACCAGCTCCAGCGTGAACAGCCGCTCGATCGAGGCTTCGAGCTCGCTTTCCGGCAAGGCGCCGAGATAAGCGAGCTCCGCCGCGCCCAGGATCTGGATGCGGAACGGATGGATGAAATTCATGTGGCCGACCTGGCCGATGGTCGGCCGCAGCTCCGCCTCGCCGGTCAGCACGCGGTTTCCGCCCTGGCGCCCGGCGACCCAGTGGAGTCCGAGCCGCGCCTGGTTGTCGGCGAAGATCCTGCTCGACGCTGACCTGCCGCATCATGCCGGTCTCAGCCATGCGTCGGCCCGGCCGCGCTCATGCGCGCCCTCGGCGCTGCGCGCTCCCCCCCGAGGGGAGCTACTGAACGCCTTGGGGCGGCCCGGCGGCGCTCATGCCGCGGGCTCCCACTGATCGAACACCGCGCGCAGTCCGGCGGCATCGGTGGGCGACCCGAGGCTCTCGCGAAAGCGCGCTTCCGAGAACATCTGCGCGAGCTCCGAGAGGAGCTGCAAGTGCTGCTCGGTCGCGTGCTCCGGCACCAGGAGCACGAACACCTGGGCCACCGGTTTGCCGTCCGGCGCGTCGAACGGGATGGGCGACTTCAGGCGGACGAACGCGCCCTGCGCCTCGGCGAGCCCGCGGATCGCGACCGTGCGGGATCGCGATGCCCTGGCCCGAGCCCGGTCGAGCCCAGCTTCTCGCGGGCCTGCAGGCTGTCCACGACGACCTTTTTCGACAAGTCCGCGATTGGCCTCGAACAGCGCGCCGACCGCATCGAACAGGCGTGCTTTCGAGCCCGCGTCGAGGTCGAGCAGGATGTTCCCGGTCGGCAGCAACGAGGCGATCTGGCTCATTTCCTCGGCCACGGGTGGGCATGGCGTGAACTGCGGCTAGTCCGGCACAGGGCCGGTGGCGCGCGGCGCGCCCGGAGTCGCCGCGGGGCCGCCTCCGCCTCGGTCTCGGCGCGCTTGATCGCGGCGCCCTCGTGGCCGGTGGAGCTCGCGCTTCTCCTTGTGCTTCAGCACCTGGCGGTCGAGCTTGTCGGCGAGAGCGTCGATCGCGGCGTACATGTCGGGCTCGATGGCCTCGACGTGGATGTCCTTGCCGCGCGCATGCAGGTTGACCTCGACCTTGTGCCGGAGCTTGTCGACCGACATCACGACGTTGACGTCGATGACGTCGTCGAAATGACGCGTCACGCGATCGAGCTTCGCCATGACGTAGTCGCGAATCGCGGGCGTGATGTCCAGATGATGCCCGGTGAGGCTGAAGTTCATCAGGTTCTCCTCGATGCGCGCCTTAGGCGTCGTCAGGGCGCCTTGCGCAGGTTGACGGGAGGAATCTGCAGCGCCTCCCGGTATTTGGCGACGGTGCGCCGGGCCACGATGATCCCCTGCTCGCCGAGGAGCTCCGCGATCCGGCTGTCGGTCAGCGGCGACTTCAGGCTCTCCGCGGCGACCAGCTGCTTGATGAGCGCGCGGATCGCGGTGGCCGAGGCCGCGCCGCCGGAGTCGGTCGCGACGTGGCTGCCGAAGAAATACTTGAGCTCGTAGGTGCCGCGCGTCGTGAGCATGTATTTCTGCGTCGTCACGCGCGATATCGTCGATTCGTGCAGGTTCAGCATCGTCGCGATCTCGCGCAGAACCATCGGCCGCATCGCGACGTCGCCGTGCTCGAAGAAGCGGCGCTGGCGCTCGACGATGGCCTGCGCCACGCGAAGGATGGTTTCGAAGCGCTGCTGGACGTTGCGGATCAGCCACTTCGCTTCCTGCAGCTGCGCGGAAAGCTGCTGGTTCGAGGAATCGCGGTTGCGGGTGAGGATGTCGCGCGTAGATGCGATTGAGCCGAAGCTTGGGCATCGCGGATTCGTTCAGCGCCGCCATCCATTTGCCGCGCACCTTCTTGACCACGACGTCCGGGATGACGAAATTGGCCTCGGACTTCGCGAACGAGGCGCCGGGCCGGGGATTCAAGCTCATCACCAGCGCGCGCATCGAGCGCACGCCGGCGTCGTCGGTGTGCAGGATGCGCTTCAACTTCGCGAAATCGCGCGCCGCGAGGAGCGCCAGGTGCTCGGTGACGACCGTCAGCGCCTCGGCGCGGAAAGGAGTCGGTCTCGGGCAGCGCCTTCAACTGCAGCGCGAGACATTCGGCGGCGTCGCGCGCGCCGATCCCCGCCGGCTCGAAGCTCTGCAGGAAGCAAAGCGCGATGGACAGCTCGTCGGGATCGATCTCGAGCTCTTCCGGAAACATCTCGGCCACTTCCTCGAGCGAGATGTGGAGATAGCCGTCTTCGTCCAGCGCATCGATCAGCGCGCCGACCAGCGTGCGGTCGCGCAGCGGCAGATTGAGCACGGCGAGCTGGGAAAGGAGGTGATCGCGCGAGCGAGCTCAGAGCCACCTGCTGCGGGTAGAAGCCGTCGTCGTCGTCGTCCGACGAAGCCGCGCCGCCCCAATCCGAGTCGCCGCCGGAATAGTCCTCGAAATCGGTGCGGTCCACCGTTTCCGGGCGCTCGCGCGCCTCGTCGCCGGCTTCCTTGCCGCCCGCCCGGTCGTCGTCGTGCGCCGGCATCTCCTCGGTCGACGAGGCGGCGGCGCTCGCGAGCTGCGATGCCGTGGGCGGGGGCTCTTCCTCGCCCTCGGCCTTCTCGAGCAGCGGATTCTCCTGCAGCATCCGCTCCACCTCGGCATTCAACTCGACCGTGGACAGCTGCAGCAGCCGGATCGATTGCTGCAGCTGAGGGGTAAGAGTGAGGTGCTGGCTGAGCTTGAGCTGGAGGGTTTGCTTCATGCGTTACGGGATGCGCATTGCCTCAGAGCCGGAAATGCTCTCCGAGATAGACCTTTCTCACGGCTTCATTATAAACAATCTCGTCCGGGGCGCCCGAAGCGAGGACCCGCGCCCTCGTTGATGATATACGCGCGGTCGCAGATGCCGAGCGTCTCGCGCACATTGTGGTCGGTGATCAGGACGCCGATGCCGCGCTGCTTGAGGAAGCCGATGATGCTTCTGGATATCGAGGACCGCGATCGGGTCGACGCCCGCGAACGGCTCGTCCAGCAGGATGAAGCGCGGCCGGGTCGCGAGCGCGCGCGCGATCTCCACCGGCGGCGCTCGCCGCCCGAAAGCGACAACGCGCGGGCGTTGGCGAGATGCGAGATCGACAGATCGTCGAGCAACGCGTCGAGGCGGTTGGCGAGCGCGTCCGAATCGAGATCCTGCAGCTCGAGGATGGCGCGGACGTTCTCGGCGACGGTGAGCTTGCGAAAGATCGATGCCTCCTGCGGAGGTACGACAGACCCAGCCGGGCGCGGGTGTGGATGGGGAGCCGCGAAAGATTGCGTCCGTCGAGCTCGATCCGGCCGCCGTCCGCCGCCACCAGCCCGACGATCATGTAGAAGCACGTCGTCTTGCCCGCGCCGTTCGGGCCGAGCAGGCCCACGACCTCGCCGCTCGCCACGTGGAGGGACACGTCATGGACAACGGTGCGCGTCTTGTAGCGCTTCTCGAGTTGCGCGACGGACAGGTGGCTTGCCGGGCGCGACTCGCCGGGCGCGGCATCCGCGCTCACTTGGCGGCCGGCGGCGCAGGTCGCCCGCAGCCTTGAGCGTTACCGGCGGCGCTGGCGCCGTCGGGGCGGCGGTCTTGGCGCCGTCTTTGTCCTTGTCCGTCCTTGTCCTTGTCCTTATCCTTGTCCTTGTCCTTGTCTTTGCTCGTATCCTTGCCCGGCATCGGCGTATCGGATCTGGGCTGGAACATCCCGCGCACGCGGGCGCCCGGACCCGTCGGGTCGGGAACGCTGCCCTCCCTGCCTTCGGCCTTGAAAACCTCGGTCCCGGCGTTGTAGGAGACGTAGTTGCTGCGGATCTCGTCCTGGCCGCGCTTCAAGAGCGCGCGATCGAAGAGCTCGACCAGTTCCTTCGCGCCGTCGTACTCGACCCGCTGCGCGTAGCCTTCGTAATATTCGTCGACGCCGTCGCGCTTCTGGCGGATGGCGACGGGATTGCCAAAGGCGGTGGCCGACAGCGAGTTGTCGGCGTTCTGCTTGAATATGACGCGATCGGCGCGGATCGACAGCGTGCCTTGGGTGATGATCACGTTTCCCGTGAGGGCGCCGCCGCGCGCCTGCAGATTGGCGTCACCGGTGTCGCCGGAAAAACTGATCGGCTTGTTGCGGTCGGCCGGCTCGGCGCTTGCCGGCGCGACGGCCGCGAGCGTCGCGCCGAGGGCGCACATCACGGCCATCGCCGTGCCGGCGGCGCGCAGCGGCGCAAAGCTTTGTCGGGCAGCGGATTTCACTTCGGCAGGAGGTTGGGTTGCAGCGTTCCGCGCACGGCCGATTTGATCCTGACCGTGCGCGCGTTGTTGTCGAGGATCATCCCGACGCCCTGGATTATTCCACGTGCCTCCTCGACCGTCACGAGCTTGTCGGTTTCGGCCCGCGCCTCCTTCGGAATGACGCGCAGCGTATCCGTGGCGAACGTCGCCTCCCCGACGGGGTTCTTGTCGCGCGCGGTGGCAGGCGCGGCGTCGCGCGTGGCCCGGACCCGGCCGCGCAAAGTGACGATTTCCCGATCGCCGGTGACCCTGCCGGTATCGGCCCTGACCGTAAGCCGAGGCGTGCCGGGGTCGGTCAGCTCGAGCGACGGCGCGATGAGATCGACGCTGCCGTCGTCCGGAAAATGCTCGGCCCGGGTCGCCGCGAGCATCTGCCGCACCCGGCCGTCGACGTCGAAGCTGACCGCGCTGAATCGTTCGATGTAAAGATCGGGGTCGTGCCGCGACGATCCGTCGTCTCGTCGCCCCGGCTTCTGCACCTGCGCGTCCAGCCAGTAGGTGAGCGCCGCGAGGCAGCCGAGCAGGAGCACCGGTGACCAGGCCACCAGGCGATCGAGGCGCGGGCGACGGGGTCATCAGTGCGCGCCCGGCCGCCCGGAAGCGCACTGTGCGCCCCCGCGGGGGCAGCGAACGTAGTGAGCGTGGGGCGGTTCATCCGGCCGCTTGCTGTGGTTGAGACGTGCCCTGCGCCGCGAGGATCAGCTCGCACAGCTCGCGCACCGCGCCCCTGCCGCCTTCGTGCACCGTCACGAAATGCGCACTCGCTCGCACGGACGGCGGCGCGTGGGGCACCGTGATCGCGAATCCGCACCGCGCGAGCACGGGAACGTCCGGGAGATCGTCGCCGATGTGGGCGCAGGCTGCGGCCGGAAGATCGAGCTCGCCGCGCAGCGCCTCCCACGGCGTGAGCTTGTCCTCGGCGCCCTGGATGACGCGATCGATCCCCAAGGCGCGCGCCCGATGCATCACCGCCGGCGCGCGGCTCCCGGTGATCCATGCGATCCTGACGCCCGCCTGCATCAGCAGCTTCAAGCCGACGCCGTCGAGAGCGCTGAATGCCTTGGTTTCGCGACCGGAGTCGTCGACATAGATGCGCCCGTCCGTCAGCACACCATCGACATCGCAGGTCAGAAGGCGAATCCCGCGCGCCTGCGGGAGGGACGCAACGCTGGTCACACGACCCGCGCGCGAAAGAGGTCGTGCAGGTGGAGCGCGCCGACCAGCCGGCGCTCTTCGTCGACGACGAGCAGCACCGTCACCTTGGGCACCGCTTCCATCAATTCCACGCAATCGATCGCGAGCCGCTCGGGTCCGATGGTCCGCGGCGTTCGCGTCATGACGTCGCGCACGCCGACGCCGCCGATGTCGCGCCTCTTGATCGAGGCAGCGGCGCAGATCGCCGTCGGTGAAGATGCCGGCCACACGTCCTTCCGCATCGACGACGGCCGTCATCCCCATGCCCTTCCTGCTCATCATGACGACCGCCTCGGCGAGCGGCGCATCGATGCCGACGATGGGCAACGCGTCGCCGCTCACCATCACGTCGCGGACGCGGGTGAGCAGACGCCGCCCGATGGGGCCGCCCGGATGCGAACGGGCAAAGTCCTCGACCGAAAAGCCGCGCGCATCGAGCAGCGCGATCGCGAGCGCATCGCCGAGCGCCAGCATCGCCGTCGTGCTCGCCGTGGGCGCCAGGCCCAGCGGGCAGGCTTCGGCGTCGACCGCGGCGTCGATATGGACATCGGCCGCCTGCGCGAGCGACGATTGCTCGTTGCCCGTCAGCGCGACGATTTTCGCGCCTTGGCGTTTGAGATGCGGCGTCAGCAGCACGAGCTCGTCGGTCTCGCCGGAATTCGAGAGCATCACCACGACATCCGCCGGCGTGATCATCCCGAGGTCGCCGTGCGAGGCTTCCGCCGGGTGGACGAAGAAGGCCGGCGTGCCCGTCGACGCGAGCGTGGCCGCGAGCTTTCGCGCGATGTGTCCGGACTTGCCGATGCCGGATACGACCACCCTGCCGTTGCAATGGAGGATAAGCTCGACGGCCGCGACGAAATCGGCGCCGAGCCTCGCGGCGAGCCCGGCGATCGCCTTGGCTTCGGTCGCGAGAACGTCCCGCGCGAGCGCCAGCACATGCGCCGGATCGACCTCGAGGCCGAGGGCCGTGGAGGGAGCGGCGGGGGCGGTGACGCTCATCCCAACAAGTATAACTGAGCGAGGCCGTGCTACATTCGATCGTCCTCCTCAAGAGCCGAATGCAACGGCCGCCGCCGCGCCCGCCCGATGCCGCAGACGCTGCAACTGATTCTCGTCCTGCTCGGCGCCGCCGTCGTCGTCGTCGTCATCTGCCGGCTCGTCCGGCTGCCGCCGATCCTCGGTTATCTGCTGGTCGGCATGGTCGTCGGGCCGCATGCGTTCGCGCTGGGTGCCGGACAGCGCGGACGTGCGCGACCTCGCCGAATTCGGCATCGTCTTCCTGATGTTCTCGATCGGCCTCGAGTTCAGCCTGCCGCAGTTGAAGTCCATGCGGCGCGCGGTGTTCGGGCTCGGCCTCGCGCAGGTCGCGATCACGACGATCGGCGCGATGGTGGCCCTGCATCTCCTCGGCTACGGCTGGCAAGCGGGCTTCGCGCTCGGCGGCGCGCTCGCGATGAGCTCGACGGCGATCGTGTCGAAAATGCTCGCGGAACGCATGGAGCTCGCCACGCCGCACGGCCGCGACATCATGGGAATCCTGCTGTTTCAGGACCTCGCGGTCGTCGCCTTCCTGATCATCCTGCCTTCGCTCGCGAAGGGCGGTGGCGACCTCGCCGCCGATCTCGTCGTGGCGGGTCTCAAGGCCGCGGTTGCCCTGGTGCTGATCCTGTTCGCCGGACAAAAGCCGATGCGGGCGTGGTTCCACCTGGTCGCGCGGCAGAGGAGCTCCGAGCTCTTCATGCTGAACCTGCTGCTGATCACGCTCGGGCTCGCGGCGCTCACGGAGCTCGCGGGCCTTTCGCTCGCGCTGGGCGCCTTCCTGGCCGGGATGCTGATCGCCGAGACCGAGTACCGTTACCAGGTCGAGGAGGACATCAAGCCTTTCCGCGACGTGCTGCTCGGGCTCTTCTTCGTCACCGTCGGGATGGCGCTCGATCTTTCGTTCGTCAGCCAAAACATCCTCTGGGTGCTCGTGCTGCTCGTTGCGCCCGTCGGCGCGAAGCTCGTGCTGATCGTGGTGCTTTCCCGCATCTTTCGCGCGTCGCTCGTGACGTCGCTGCGCAACGGCTTCTATCTGGCGCAGGCGGGCGAGTTCGCGCTGGTGCTGTTGGCGCTCGCGGTCGACCAGCACATTGTGCCGGAGCCGATCACGCAGCTCGTGCTGGCGGCGATGGTGCTGTCGATGCTGTCGGCGCCGCTCTTGATCCACTTCGCGGAGCCGCTCGTACGCCGGTCCACCGCGAACGACTGGCTCGCCCGGGCGGCGCAGATCACGCGGATCGCCGCGACGACGATGGCGCGCCAGAATCATGTGATCATTTGCGGGTTCGGTCGGAGCGGTCAGAATCTGGCCCGGCTGCTCGAGGCCGAGGAAATCTCCTTCATCGCGCTCGATCATGATCCGCAGCGCGTGCGCGAGGCCGCCGGCTCGTCCGTGGTGTACGGCGACGCCGGCCGGAAGGAAGCATTGTCTGCCGCCGGGCTCGCCAAGGCGCGCGCGGTGGTGATCACCTTTGCGGACACGGGCGCCGCGCTCAAGATCCTGCACCATGTCCATGCATTGCGTCCGGAATTGCCGGTGGTCGTGCGCACGCTCGACGACGGCGAGCTCGACCGCCTGCTCGATGCCGGCGCGGCGGAAGTGGTGCCCGAAGTGCTGGAGGGGAGCCTGATGCTCGCCACGCATTCGCTGCTGCTGCTGGGCGTGCCGTTGAACCGGGTGCTGTCGCGGATCCGCGCGATCCGCGACGAGCGCTACAGCCTCTTCCGCGGATTCTTTCACGGCGCGTCCGACTTCGCCGATGCGGCCGACAATCTGCAGCCGCGACTGCATTCCGTGCTTCTGCCTGACCGCGCGTATGCGCGCGGCAAGGCGCTGTCGATGTTCAAGTTCGAGGGGCTGGTCGAGGTCACGGGAGTGCGGCGCAAGGGCGCCCGATCGCAACGCCCCGGTCCGGATTGGGTCTTCGAGGCCGGCGATGTCGTCGTATTGCTCGGCCGGCCCGCGAATCTCGCACTCGCGGAACAGCGCCTGCTCAAGGGCTGAGGAGCGTCTGATCAGGGCCGGGGTCGCATGCCGAGCGTTGTGAGCAACAACGCGCTTGGGCTACAATGCCGCTCCCTTGAATATCGATCCGATGTCCGCCCCCACGCGCCAGCGCCCGTCCCGGCCGCGGCGCAGCCCGAGTACGCCGTCGAGCTCGCCGACGTGACGTTCGCCTACGATCGGCGGGAAGTGCTCACCGGCATCTCGATGGCCGATGCCGCGCGGCGGCGTGGTGGGGATCATGGGCGGCTCGGGCTGCGGCAAGACGACGATCCTGCGGCTCATCGGCGGCCAGTTGAAGCCGAAATCCGGCCGCGTGCTGGTCGACGGCGAATCCATTCCCGATCTCGACCGCGAAGCGTTGTACGTGATGCGCCGGAAGCTCGGAATGCTGTTCCAGTTCGGCGCTCTGTTCACCGACATGTCGGTGTACGAGAACATCGCGTTCGCGCTGCGCGAGCACACCGACCTTCCCGAGGAGCTCGTCCGCGACCTCGTGCTGATGAAGCTCCACGCGGTCGGTCTCCGCGGGGCGGCGCGCCTCATGCCCTCCGAGCTCTCCGGCGGAATGGCGCGGCGGGTGGCGCTCGCCCGGGCGATCGCGCTCGACCCGATGCTCGTGATGTACGACGAGCCGTTCGCGGGCCTCGATCCGATTTCGCTCGGCGTCATCGGGCAACTGATCCGGCGCATGAGCGACGCGTTGGGGATCACGTCGCTCATCGTGACGCATGACATCTACGAATCGCTGAAAATCGTCGATTACCTCTATTTCGTCTCCGAGGGAAAGATCATCGCGCAGGGCACGCCCGCCGAAGTCCGGGCGTCGGACGATGCCTTCGTCCGGCAGTTCGTCGACGGGGCGCCCGACGGTCCCGTGCCGTTCCACTATCCCGCGGCGCCGTACCGCTCCGAACTCTTCGCCCGTGCTTGACACTGTCGCCGCCGGGCTTCTCCATGTGCTGCGCCGGGTGGGAGGCAGAACGATCGCCATCATCGGCTGGGTGGGTTATGCCACGCGCTTCAGCCTCGCGGTCGTCCGGGAGACGCCGGCCGCCTTCACCCGGCTCAACCCTCACGCTGCGCGAGATCTACTTTTCCGGCGTGCTCTCGCTCGTCATCATCCTCGTGTCCGGACTCTTCGTCGGGATGGTGCTGGCGCTGCAGGGCTACGACGTGCTGCAGCGCTACGGCGCCGCCGAGTCGCTCGGCGTGCTGGTCGCGCTGTCGCTCGTCCGCGAGCTCGGACCGGTCGTCGCCGGCCTCTTGTTCGCGAGCCGCGCCGGCAGCGCGATCACGGCGGAAATCGGCTTGATGAAGGCGACGGAACAGCTCTCCGCGATGGAAATGATGGCCGTCGATCCGCTGGCGCGCGTCGTCGCGCCGCGGTTCTGGGGCGGTATCATCTCGATGCCGCTCCTTGCCGCGCTGTTCTCCACGCTCGGCGTCTTCGGCGCCTATCTCGTCGGCGTGAAGCTGATCGGCATCGACGCCGGGGCGTTCTGGGGCAACATGCAGGCGGGCGTGGATTTTCGTTACGATATTGTCAACGGCGTGATCAAGAGCATCGTTTTCGGTGTTGCGGTGAGCCTGCATCGCGGTGTTCGAGGGTTACGACGCCAAGCCGACCGCCGAAGGGGTCTCGACGGCGACGACGCGCACGGTCGTCGAAAGCTCGCTCGCGATCCTCGGCCTCGACTTCGTCCTCACCGTGTTCATGTTCCGGGTGTGACGTGACTGCGTACGGGACCCTGCACGGAGTGGCGACGCCATGAACCTCAACCGCTCTGCACTCGATCTGTGGGTCGGCGCCTTCGTTGCGCATCGGCATCGGCGCGATCCTCTTTCTCGCGCTCAAGGTCGGCAATCTCGATCAATTTCGCCTCCGCGCCGGGCTACCGCCTCGAGGCGCACTTCGACAACATCGGCGGCCTGAAGCTGCGCGCTCCGGTGAAGGCGGCCGGCGTCGATCGTCGGCCGCGTCGAGAGCATCAAGCTCGACCCGACCACTTACCAGGCGGTCGTCACGCTCAAGATCGACCAGGGATTCCAGTTCACGACCGACACGATCGCATCGATTCTCACGTCCGGCCTCCTGGGCGACGTCTACATCGGACTCGACCCGGGCGGCGATATCGCAGATGCTCGCCGACGGCGCCAAGATATCCAAGACGCAGTCGGGGATCGTCCTCGAGAAGCTCATCGGCCAGTTCCTGTTCGACAAGGCCGCGACGGGAGGCGGAAAGTGACAATGACCTTGATCGGCGCCGGACATTGCGGTCGCATGCATGCACCGTGCTGCTGACGGTGCTCGTCGCCGGCTGCGCCATGGGCCCGTCGCGCGACGATCCGTTCGAGCCCATGAACCGCACGCTGTACCAGGTTCACGACGCCGTCGACACGGCCGTCGTGAAGCCCGTGGCGCAGGCCTACATCGACGTGGTGCCGCAGTTCATCCGGCCGGCGTTCTCGAACGTCTTCAACAACATCGACGATCTGTTCTCGGCGGTCAACGACCTCCTGCAGGGCAAGCTCGACAAGTTCGGCGACGACCTCGGCCGCGTCGTGCTCAACACGGGGTTCGGTCTCGGCGGCCTGTTCGATCTCGCGTCGATGATCGGCATCGAGCGCGGCAACGAGGACTTCGGGCAGACGTTCGGCGTGTGGGGTTTCCCGCAAGGTCCGTATCTCTTCGTGCCGCTGTTCGGGCCGACCACCGTGCGCGACGGCAAGCGGCGTCATCGTGCGCGTCGCGCTGGGTCCCGTCGGCTACATTCCCAACGTTCCGGTGCGCAACAGCCTGTACGGCGTCGGCTATGTCGATCTGCGCGCGCAAGCGCTGCAGACAAGCGCCGTGGTCGACACCGCCGCGCTCGATCGCTACCTGTTCATCCGCAACGCCTACCTGCAACGGCGCCGTTATCTGTCTACGACGGCAAGCCGCCGCCAGAACCTGAGGAGCCCTAGATGCCAGCCATCAATCTGGCCGCGCGCGCCGCGCGGCGCTCGTCCCTGTCCTGGCCGCGGCGTTGTGCGCCGCGGCGCCGTGTTCGCCCGAGCGCAGGAGGCGCCGGATGCCATCGTCAAGCGCGTGGCGACGGACGTGATCGCAACGATCAAGGCCGATCCCGCGATCCAGGCCGGCAACGAGGCGCGCATCCGCGATGTCCTCGAGGCGAAGCTCCTGCCGAATTTCGATTTCACGCGAATGACGGCGCTCGCCATGGGCAAGAACTGGCGAAGCGCGACGCCCGAGCAGCAGAAGCGCGTGACGGACGAGTTCCGGGCGCTCCTCGTGCGCACGTATTCGAGCGCCCTCAACGGTTATCGCAACGAGACGATCGAGTACAAGCCGCTGCGGATGAATGCCGGCGACACCGAGGTGACCGTGCGCACGCTGGTGCAGCGGGCTTCGGGCGCTCCCGATCCAGATCGACTACAGCATGGAGAAGAAGGCCGACGGCTGGAAATGCTACGACGTCATCGTCGGCGGCGTCTCGCTCGTCACCAACTACCGCGACGAGTTCAACGACCAGGTCAAGAACGGCGGCGTGGACGGGCTCATCAAGACGCTCGCCGACCGCAACAAGGGCGGCGCCGGCGAAATGAGCGCCGACGCGCGGCTGCGCGGACATCGAATCGACGCGCGGTTTCGCGCCCGACGACGATGAAGGCGCGAACTGGACCTATTCGGGTTCGCTGACCTTCGCCAACGCCGGATCCGGTGCATGCGGCGGCGGCGGCGCTGCGCGCTGCCAGCGCGACGGCGAGGTCGACCTCGACAACCTCGGCGAATTCGATTCTTCCGCGGTCGCGGTGCTGGTCGCCCTGCTGCGGCGCGCGGCCGAGGAGGGCAAGCCGTTGCGGTTCGTCCATGCTCCTCCCGCGCTCGCCGCGCTGGCGGAGGTGTACGGCGTCGAGGACGATCCTCCGCGCGTAATCGTCTCGCCCGCGGCGACGCGCCTCGTGTCCGCCGTCGCCGGACGCTGCCGTTTGGTCCGCCCAATCGATCGCCGATCGTGCCTCTCGCCGTCGAAATCGACAACGTCGCCCGCCGCTTCGGCCGCGTGCAGGCGTTGGCCGGCGTGAGCCTCGCGGTCGAGGAGGGCGAGTTCTTCGGCTTGCTGGGTCCGAACGGCGCGGGCAAGACGACGCTGATCTCGGTCCTCGCGGGACTCACCCGCGCCGACGCGGGCACGGCGCGCGTGCTCGGGCCACGACGTCGTCGCGGACTACCGCGATGCGCGCCGCGCGCTGGGCGTCGTGCCGCAGGAGCTCGTGTTCGATCCGTTCTTCTCGGTGCGCGAGACGCTCGAAATCCAGTCCGGCTATTTCGGCATCCGGAACAACGGCGCGTGGATCGACGAGATCCTCGCACCATCTCGATCTCACGTCGAAGGCCGACGCCAACATGCGCTCGCTGTCCGGCGGAATGAAGCGCCGCGTGCTGGTCGGCCAGGCGCTGGTGCACAAGCCGCCGGTGATCGTGCTGGACGAGCCGACCGCCGGCGTCGACGTCGAGCTGCGGCAGAGCCTGTGGGCGTTCATCCGCAAGCTCAATCGCGACGGCCACACGATCATCCTGACGACGCACTACCTCGAGGAGGCCGAGGCGCTGTGCGGGCGCATCGCGATGCTGAAGGCGGGACGCGTCGTCGCGCTCGACACCACGAAGAACCTGCTGGCCGCGCGTGGCCGGGCTCACCGTGCGCCTCGCCGCAGACCGGGTTCCGGCGGCGTGGCAGTCTCGCGTGTGCACGAGTCGCGACGCGCGTGTCTTCGTGCTCGGGCTCGATCGAATACGCGCGACCTCGAGTCGCTGCTCGCCGCGCTGCGGGAGGAGGGCATCCGCATCGACGAGCTCGCGCTCCAGGAGACGGATCTGGAGCAGGTCTTCCTGCAGATCATGGGCGCGGGACGGCCGCGGTCCGCGGAGTCGGCGCCATGATTCGCTTCGCCGGGCGCCGGCTGGCTCACGCTCCTCTACAAGGAGCTGCTGCGCTTCTGGAAGGTCGCGTTCCAGACGATCCTCGCGCCGGTGATCACGTCGCTCCTCTACCTCCTCATCTTCTCGCACGTGCTGGAGGCGCGGGTGTCGGTGTTCGGCGGGGAGGTGCGCCTACACGGCGTTTCTCGTGCCGGGGCTCGTGATGATGTCGGTGCTGCAGAACGCGTTCGCCAACAGCTCGTCGTCGATGATCCAGTCGAAGATCACCGGCAACCTGATCTTCATCCTGCTGCCGCCGCTGTCGCCGGCCGACTTCTTCGCCGCGTACGTGCTGGGCGCGATGGTTCGCGGCCTGGTCGTCGGGCTCGGCGTATTCGCTCGTCACGCTGTTCTTCGTGCCGTCGCTCCTCGCGATGCCGCATCCCTTCTGGGCGCTCGCCTTCGCACTCCTCGGCAGCGCGATCCTCGGCACGCTCGGGCTCGTCGGCGGCCTCTGGGCCGACAAGTTCGACCAGCTCGCCGCATTCCAGAATTTCCTGATCACGCCGCTCACGTTCCTGTCCGGCGTGTTCTACTCGATCCATTCGCTGCCGCCGTTCTGGCAGGCGCTGTCGCACGCCAATCCGTTCTTCTATATGATTGACGGGTTTCGCTACGGTTTCTTCGGGCATGTCGGACGTGCCGCCGGCGTTGAGCCTCGCCATCGTCGCGGCGTGCGCGCTCATGCTGTCGCTGCGCGACGCTATTGCTGCTCGCGCCGCGGCTGGAAGCTGCGCCACTGAGCGAGACGCGCGACGCCGCGTCTCACGCCAGGCTCGCACAGGCCGCCATGGTCACGCCGGAATCCATCAGGACGTCCATCGCCGCACGCGCTTCGACTGCGAGCACGTCGACGTCCGCGGCGACGGCCAGCACTGGGAGGCGGTCATCGTCAGCGCGGCGCTTCGAGGGGCTGTCCAAGGTTCGCCAGCACCAGCTCGTCTACGCGGCGCTCGGCGACCGGATGCGCGAGGAGATCCACGCGCTGTCGATGACGACGCTCACGCCGGCGCAATGGGCGGCGGCAGCGCGGCATGACAGTGGACAGGCCTGAATGGACAAGCTGCTGATCGAGGGCGGCCGCCCGCTCGAAGGCGAAGTGCGCGTCTCGGGCGCGAAGAACGCCGCGCTGCCGATCCTGTGCGCGTCGCTGCTCGCCGCGGAGCCGCTCGTGCTCACCAACGTGCCGCGCTTGAAGGACGTGCGGACGATGCAGACGCTGCTCGCGCAGATGGGCGTCGGCGCAGGATGCGCGGCACAGCCGGGCACCATCGCGCTCGACGCCGCGTACGATCGACTGGCCGCTCGCGCCCTACGAGCTCGTGAAGACCATGCGCGCGTCGATCCTCGCGCTGGGCCCGCTCGTTGCGCGCTGCGGCGAGGCGCGCGTGTCGTTGCCGGGCGGCTGCGCGATCGGCTTGCGTCCCGTCGACCAGCACGTCAAGGGCCTCGCGGCGATGGGCGCCGAGATCGACCTCGAGCACGGCTACATCAGCGCCAGGGCGCGACGGCTCGCCGGCACGCGCTTCGTGTTCGACGTCGTCACCGTGACCGGCACCGAGAACCTGTTGATGGCGGCGACCCTCGCCGAGGGCACGACCACGCTCGAGAACGCCGCGCGGGAGCCGGAGGTGGTCGACCTCGCGCGCTGCCTCGTGGCGATGGGCGCGAGGATCGCGGGCGCGGGCAGCGATCGCATCGTCATCGAAGGCGTCGAGCGGCTGCATGGCGCGACGCATGCGGTGATGCCCGACCGGATCGAGACGGGGACGTACGTCGCGGCGATCGCGGCGGCGGGCGGCGACGCCACCGTCACCGGGACGCAGGCCGGCACGCTCGACGCCGTGCTCGGCAAGCTCGCCGAGGCGGGCGCCGATATCACCGTGACCGCCGATGCGATCCGCGTCGTGCGGCGCGGGCCGCTTGCCGCCTTCAACCTGCGGACGGCACCGTATCCCGGCTTCCCGACCGACATGCAAGCGCAGATGATGGCGGTCGCGACCCGCGCCGAGGGCACGTCGATCATCACCGAGACGATTTTCGAGAACCGGATGATGCACGTGCAGGAGCTCGTCGCGCCTGGGCGCCGAGATCGAGGTCGGAGAGCAATGCCGCGATCGTTCGCGGCGTCGCCCGAGCTCCACGGCGCTGACGTCATGGCGACCGACCTCCGCGCATCCGCCTGCCTCGTCATCGCCGGCCTGATGGCGGAGGGCGCGACGACGATCGATCGCATCTATCATCTCGACCGGGGCTACGAACGGATCGAGGAAAAGCCTCGCCATGGCTGGGGGCGCAGATAAGCCGCGTCGCATGAGGCCACAACCATAGGCCGCCGGGCGCCCCAAGGCGCGAATAGCGCCCTCGGGGGCGCGAAGCGCAGTGAGCGTGGGGCTGTCCGAACGCGCCGCCGGGCCGCCCCAAGTGCGAATAGCCCCCTGGGGGCAGCGAACGCCGTGAAGCGTGGGGGCTGTTCGAATCGCGCCGCCGGGCCGCCCAAGACCGTGCAACCGCGCTCTGCCTCGAGGGCAGCGCAGCGGCGAGTCGGCCGATAGGTACAAGCGTGTGGGCACACCAATGACGGATTTCGCCGACTCGCCGCTCGGCCGCGCCGCGAAGTACCCGGAAGGGCACGATCCCGGACTGCTGTTTTCGATCGAGCGCGAACCGCAGCGTGCCTTGCTGGGATTCGGCGGCGCGTTGCCGTTCGGCGGCGTCGATCTGTGGACTGCGTACGAGGTGGAGCTGGCTCGACGCGGCGGGTAAGCCGCAGGTGGCGATCGCGGCGTTTGCCGTTCCCGCCGATTCGCCGCGACTGGTCGAGTCGAAGTCCGTCAAGCTCTATCTCGCCGGACTCAACCTCGCACGCTTCGCTGCCGCGTCCGACGTTGCCGGACGCTCGCGCGCGATGTCGGGAACGCGGTCGGCGCCGCGATCGACGTGACGCTGATGCCCCGCACGTGGACGGAGCGCCGCCGCACGCCGATCTGGCCGGCGTGTGCATCGATGCGCAGCCGATCGCGGTCGATCGCTACGAACCGCTGCCCGAAGCGCTGAGCGTCATCGGTCCGGAGCGCAGGGAGACGCTGTTCACCCGGCTCTTCCGCTCCGTGTGTCCGGTCACTGGACAGCCCGACTACGCCTGCGTGCAGATCGACTATCGCGGGCTGCGGATCGATCGCGCGGGATTGCTGCGCTACCTCGTGTCGTTTCGCCGGCATCCCGGATTCCACGAGCATTGCGTCGAGCGCATCTTCGCCGACGTGCGGCGGCGCTGCCAGCCGGAAACGCTGTCCGTGTATGCCCGTTTCACGCGGCGCGGCGGCCTCGACATCAATCCTTATCGCAGCTCCAGCGGAGGCAGTCCGCCGGCGCACGTGCGCACGGCGAGGCAATGACCCCGTCCGGTAGAATGGGCCGCTGGTTCAAAGGCTGCCCACCGTGCCGACACTCACCTTCGCGCTCTCCAAGGGCGCATCTTCGACGAGACATTGCCGCTGCTCCGCGCGGCGGGAATCGTTCCGGCCGAAGATCCGGAGTCCTCGCGCAAGCTGATCGTCGGCACCAACCGGCCGGATGTCTCGGTCGTGATCGTGCGCGCATCCGACGTGCCGACGTACGTGGCCCACGGCGCCGCCGACATCGGCGTCGCGGGCAAGGACGTGCTGCTGCGAGCAGGGAGGCGAAGGCCTCTACCAGCCGCTCGACCTGGAGATCGCCCGCTGCCGGATGGTGGTCGCGACGAAGCGCGGGTTCGACTGGACCGGCACCGTGCAGCGCGGTGCTCGCATCCGTGTGGCGACCAAGTACGTCAGACCGCCCGCGAGCACTTCGCCGCCAAGGGCATGCACGTCGATCTGATCAAGCTCTACGGCTCTGATGGAGCTCGCGCCGCTGTCCGGTCTCGCCGACGCGATCGTCGACCTCGTGAGCTCGGGGCGCACGCTCTGCGCGAACGATCTCGTCGTGGTCGAGGACATCCTGCCGATCAGCGCGCGGCTCATCGTCAACCCGGCCGCGCTTGCTGAAGCGCGACGTCGTGCAGCCGCTGCTCGACGCGATGGCGAAGGCGGTCGTCGCCTGACGGAGCGCGACGCCACGAGCGCCGCCGGGCCGTCCTATGGTGCGAATCGCTCCCTCGGGGGCAGCGAACGGAGCGAGCGTGGGGTTATCGAATCGCGCCGCCGGGCCGTCCCAAGGCGCGACCTGCTCCTGGGGGGCAGCGAACGGAGTGAGCGTGGGGTTGTTCGAATCGCGCCGCCGGGCCGTCCCAAGGCGCGAATTACTCCCTCGGAGTGGAAGGCGCGGAGCGCCAAGGGTGTACATCATGACCGGCTTCTGGCCGTCCGCCGCCTGGATTCGGCGGCGCCGGGCTTCGAGCAAGAGCTCACGGCGCTCACGACGTTCGAGGCCGCGCAGGACCCGACAGTGGACGCAACGGTCGCGCGGATCGTCGCGGACGTGCGAAGCCGCGGCGACGACGCCTTGCTCGAATACACGGTCCGCGTTCGATGCCGTTGCGCGCCGCGTCGGTGGCGGCGCTCGAAATCGGCGCCGACGAAATGCGCCACGCCTTCGAGACGCTGCCGGAGACGATGCGCGCGGCGTTGCGGACGGCCGCCGCGCGGATCCGCGCCTTTCACGAACGGCAGGCGCTTGCGTCCTGGTCCTACCGGGACGCGGACGGCAGCGAATTCGGCCAGCGAGTCACTGCCGCTCGACCGGGTCGGCGTCTACGTGCCCGGGCGGGCGGGCCGCGTACCCGTCGTCGGTGCTGATGACCGTGATCCCGGCGCACGTCGCGGGCGTCGCCGAGATCGTGATGGTCGTCCCGACGCCCGGCGGCGCGCGCAATCCGCTGGTGCTCGCGGCCGCGCATCTTGCCGGAGTAACCCGCGCCTTCGCGATCGGCGGCGCGCAGGCGATCGCCGCGCTCGCCTACGGCACGGCCACGGTCCCGCGGTCGACAAGATCTGCGGACCCGGCAACGCCTATGTCGCCGCGGCCAAGCGGCGCGTGTTCGGCGCGGTCGGCATCGACATGATCGCCGGCGCGTCCGAGGTCCTCGTCATCGCGGACGGCAGCGCCAACCCCGACTGGGTCGCGATGGATCTCTTCGCGCAGGCCGAGCACGACGAGCTTGCCCAGTCGATCCTCGTCACGCCCGACGCCGCGATGATCGACGCGGTTGCGGCGAGCGCCGAGCGACAGATTGGGCAGATGCCGCGGCGCGCGATCATCGCGGCGTCGCTCGCCCGTCGCGGCGCGCTCATCAAGGTGCGCGATCTCGACGAAGCGTGCGTGGTCGCGAACCACGTCGCGCCCGAGCACCTGAGCTCGCGGTGGCGGAGCCCGCGCGCCTGCTGCCGAAGATTCGCCATGCCGGCGCAATCTTCATGGGACATCACGCTTCCGAAGCGCTCGGCGACTACTGCGCGGGACCGAACCATGTGCTGCCGACGGGGCGCACCGCCCGCTTTTCGTCGCCGCTCGGCGTCTACGATTTCCAGAAGCGCTCGAGCGTGCTCGATGTGTCGGTCGCCGGCGGCGCGCGCGCTGGGCCCCGGTGGCTGCCACGCTGGCGGAAGGCGAAGGGCTCGCGGCGCACGCGCGAAGCGCGCTCTACCGCGTTCGAGCGCGCTCTGATCATGCGTTCGCCCGCCGAAATCGTCGCCGCCGTCGTGCGCCCCGAGATCCGCGCTCTTTCCGCCTACGCGGTCGCGCGGGCCGACGGCATGATCAAGCTCGATGCGATGGAGGTTCCGTACCGGCTGCCGCCGGAGGTTGCGGCGAAGGTCGCCGCCGCCGTGCGCCGCCGTGCCGGTCAACCGGTATCCGGACGGCGAGGCGGCGGGCGTCAAGGCGGGCGCTGCGCGAGGCGTTCGGCATCCCCGAGTCGCTCGGCCTCATTCTCGGCAACGGATCGGATGAGCTGCTCCAGATCGTCACGATCGCGGTGGCGCGGCCTGATGTCACGATTCTGGCACCCGAGCCCTCGTTCGTGATGTACCGGATGAACGCGCTCTATCGCCGGCGCGTCGCTTCGTCGGTGTGCCGCTTGCGGCGGGCTTCGCGCTCGACACGGCGGCGATGCTCGACGCGATCGAGCGGGAGCGCTGCCGGCGCTCGTCTTGCTCGCGTATCCCAACAATCCGACGGGAAATCTCTTCGACGTGGCCGGGGTCGAGGCCGTCCTGCGCGCCGCGCCGGGGATGGTCGTCGTCGACGAGGCGTACCACGCGTACGCCGGCGCGAGCTTCCTGCCGCGCCTCGCCGAGTTTCCCAACCTCGTCATGCGTGCGCACCGTCTCGAAGATCGGGATGGCGGGGCTGCGGCTTGGCTATGCCGTCGCGGCCCCCGAATGGACGGCGGAATTCGAACAAGGTGCGCCAGCCGTATAATCTCAACGCGCTGACGCAGGCGGTCGCGCCGGTGCTTCTGGCCGAGCGGGCGCTGCTCGCGGACCAGGCGGCGCGGATCAAGTCGGAGCGCGGCGCGCCTCGGCGCCGCGTTCGCCATGCAAGCCGGTGTCGTCAGCTTTCCCGACGCAGACCAACTTCGTGCTGGCGCGTGTCCCGGACGCGCCGCGCTGGTTCGACGGCACCTGCGGGACGCGGGGATCCTGGTGAAGAACCTGCATGGCTGGCATCCGCTCGCTCGAACACTGCCTGCGCGTCACCGTCGGCACGCCGGCCGAAAACGACGCCGTGATCGCGGCGCTGAAAACGCTACGATAGGCCATCATCCGATGCCGAAAGCACCGCACCGCCGAGGTCGAGCGCAACACGAACGAGACGCGGATCGCGCGTCGAGGTCAACCTCGACGGCGAGGGCCGCGCCGAGCTCGCGACCGGCGTGCCGTTTCTCGACCACATGCTGGATCAGCTCGCGCGGCACGGCATGCTCGACCTCGCCGTCGCGCGCCGACGGGCGATCTGCACATCGACGCGCACCACACCGTCGAGGACATCGGCATCACGCTCGGGCCAGGCGGTGGCGAAGGCGCTGGGCGACAAGCGCGGGCTTGTCCGGCTACGGCCATGCGTACGTGCCGCTCGACGAGGCGCTGTCGCGCGTCGTCATCGATCTTTCCGGGCGCCCCGGGCTCGAGTTCCACGTGCCGTTCGCCCGCGCGATGATCGGCGCGTTCGACGTCGATCTCGCGCACGAGTTCTTCCAGGGCTTCGTCAATCACGCGCTCGTCACGCTGCACGTCGACAACCTGCGCGGACAGAACGCCCACCACCAGGCGGAGACCGTGTTCAAGGCGTTCGCGCGCGCGCTGCAGGATGGCCGTCGCGCCGCGATCCGCGCGCGGCGGGCGTCATGCCGTCGACCAAGGGAACGCTGCTAGTCGAGTTGGCTGTCGGCCGCTCGGACCGAAGTCGCACATCGCGGATGATGCCGACATCGCCGTCGTCGACTACGGGATGGGCAACCTGCGCTCGGTGGCGAAGGCGCTCGTCCACGTCGCGCCGACAGCGGCACGATCGTCGTCACCGCCGATCCGGCCGTCATCCGCGGCGCCGCGCGGGTCGTGCTGCCGGGGCAGAGCGCGATGCCGGACTGCATGCGATGCCTCGACGCGAGAGCGGTCTGCCGCGAGGCCGTCGTCGAGGCGACGCGCACGCGGCCGTTCCTCGGCATCTGCCTCGGCCTGCAGATGCTGTTCGAGACGAGCGAGGAGGGCCCCACGGCCGGGCTCTCGATCGCTGCGCGGGCCGCGTCGTCGCGGTTTCGCGACGACGGCGATGACGCTGCGCCGACGGGGGGCGGCTCAAGGTGCCCCACATGGGCTGGAGTCCCGTGCGCCAGAGCCGCGCGCATCCGCTTTGGGCGGGGATCGCGGACGGCAGCGCGGTTCTATTTCGCGCACAGCTATCCATCCGGTGCCGGCCGATCCGGCGCTGACGGCCGGAACCACCGAGTATCCGGCGGCGTTTACTTGCGCCATCGCACGGGCTAATATCTTCGCGACGCAATTCCATCCGGAAAAGAGCCACCGCGCCGGATTGCAGCTGCTCGCCAATTTCGTCGCCTGGGACGGGCAGAGCTAGCTGATTCGTACGCTTTGCCGGCCCATCCTGCCGGCCCATCCCCTTCCCCCGCCGTTTCCCGCCCGCCCATGCAGATCATTCCCGCGATCGACGTCAAGGACGGTCACTGCGTGCGCCTGAAGCAGGGCGAGATGCACTCGGCCACGGTGTTCTCCGGAGGATCCGGCGGCGATGGCGCAGCACTGGCTCGAGCAGGGCGCGGAGCGGCTGCACATCGTCGATCTGAACGGCGCGGTCGCCGGCGTGCCGAAGAACGAGCTCGCGATCCGCGAGATCGTGAGCGTGATCGGCGAGGAGATTCCGGTGCAGCTGGGCGGCGGCATCCGCGACCTCGACACGATCGAGCGCTACCTCGACGACGGCATCACGCTACGTCATCATCGGCACGGCCGCGGTCAAGAATCCCGGGCTTCCTGCACGACGCCTGCTATGCGTTTCCCGGCCACATCATCGTCGGCCTCGACGCGCGCGACGGCAAGGTCGCGACCGACGGCTGGTCGAAGATGACCGGCCACGACGTGGTCGATCTCGCGAAGAAGTTCGAGGACTACGGCGTCGAGGCGATCATCTACACCGACATCGGCCGCGACGGCATGCTGACCGGCGTCAACGTCGAGGCCACGGTCGGCTCGCGCGCGAGCTCAAGATTCCCGTGATCGCGTCGGGCGGGATCGCCTCGATCCACGACATCCTGAACCTCTGTGCCGTTCGAGAAGGAAGGCATCATCGGCGCCATCGCCGGCCGCGCGCTCTACGAGGGCAAGCTCGACTTCAAGGCCGCGATGAAGGCGGCCAAGGGCTGACTGCGCAGAGCGATTGCACGCGGCGCCGCGCCGCGGTCGCGCCGCGACGGCTCCTGCCCTGCGCCGCACCGTACGACTCGCATGGGCCTCGCCAAGCGCATCATCCCCTGCCTCGACATCGCCGCGGGCCGCGTCGTCAAGGGCGTCAATTTCGTCAACCTGCGCGACGCCGGCGATCCGGTCGAGGTCGCGCGCCGCTACGACGTCGAGGGCGCCGACGAGCTCGCGTTCCTCGACATCCGCGCGAGCATCGAGACGCGCGGCCTCCTCTACGACATGATCGAGGCCGTCGCCGACGAGGTGTTCATTCCGCTGACCGTCGGCGGCGGCGTGAACTCGGTCGACGACATCCGCGCGCTGCTCAACGCCGGCGCCGACAAGGTCAGCATCAACACCGCCGGCGTGGCGCAATCCCGGCGCTGTTCGATGCGGCGGCCGCGCGCTTCGGCGCGCAGTGCATCGTCGCGGCGATCGACGCGAAGCAGTCGGCGCCCGGAGTCGTGGCGCGTCTACACGCACGGCGGCCGCACGCCGACCGAGCATCGACGCCGATGGACTGGGCACGCGAGGTCGCCGATCGCGGCGCGGGCGAAATCCTGCTGACCAGCATGGATCGCGACGGCGCGCGTCCGGATTCGACCTCGCGCTGACGCGCGCGCGTCGTCGAGGCGGTCGACGTTCCGGTGATCGCGTCCGGCGGCGTCGGCTCGCTCGCGGACCTCGTCGACGGCATCGTCGAGGGCGGCGCCGACGCCGTGCTCGCCGCGTCGATCTTCCATTACGGCGAGTTCACGATCGCGCGAGGCGAAGGCGCGCGACTGGCATCGCGGTCGGTGAATCGGTACGTCGCCTGTCACGGTCGTGATGGCGGCCTGGCGGTCCGTCCTGACACTCCGCGGAACCGCCGAACACTCGGCGACTCTTACCCTCGCACGGAACCCGCATTCCGACATGAATTGGCTAGAACAGGTGAAATGGGCGGACGACGGCCTCGTCGCGGCGATCGCGCAGGACGCCGCGTCCGGCAAGGTGCTGACGCTCGCGTGGATGAACCGCGAGGCGCTCGCGCGCACGGCGGCGACCGGCGAGGCGCACTACTGGTCGCGCTCGCGGCCGCCGACTGTGGCGCAAGGGCGAGCCGTCCGGCCACGTGCAGAAGCGTGCGCGAGATCTGAGGCTCGATTGCGACAGCGATGCCATCCTTCTCGTGGTCGAGCAGGTCGGCGGCATCGCCTGCCACACCGGGCGCGAGCGCTGCTTTTTCCAGCGCCTGGAACGACGATCGCTGGGTGGAGCGTCGAACCGGTGCGTGAAGGATCCGCGGGACGATCTACGGCCATCGGCTGACGCCAGCCGACGCGCGCGCCGACGTCCTCGACCGCCTGGCGGCTTCGATCGCCTCGCGCCGCGGCGCCGACCCGCCGACGTCCTACGTCGGCGGCGCTGCTCGCAAAGGGCGACGATGCCGATCCTGAAGAAGATCGGCGAGGAGGCGACCGAGACGGTCATGGCGGCGAAGGACGGTGATAAACTGCGGATCACCGCCGAGGTCGCGGATCTGTGGTTTCACTGCCTCGTGCTGCTCGAACGGCACGGGCTCGGTCCGGACGACGTCCGCGCCGAGCTCGCGCGGCGCGAGGGTACGTCGGGAATCGCCGAAAAGGCCGCGCGCAAGACCTGACGGCGCGAGCCCCGGACGGATCAGCGTACGGCGACTGCCGAATCACGGAGAACGAACGGTGCAGGACTGCATTTTCTGCAAGATCGTGCGGGGCGAGATCCCGTCGCGGAAGGTCTACGAGGACGACGAAATCCTCGCGCTTCCACGACATCAATCCGCTGACGGCGGTGCATTTCATGCTGATCCCGAAGCGGCACATCGCGCTCGCTCGCCGACGCCACGGCCGAGGACGCCGGCGTGCTGGGACGGATGCATGACGCTGACGGGGCGCCTTGCGCGCGAGCAAGGGCTCGACGGAGGGTTATCGAACGATCGTGAATACCGGCCGGATCGGGCGGCAGGACGTCATGCACCTCCATGTGCACGTAATCGGCGGACCGAAGCCGCTCGGTGTCATGCTGGCGCGCAACCCCGATTGAGGACCTGAGGAGAATCGCATGGGATCCATGAGCATCTGGCACTGGCTGATCGTATTGGTGGTCGTCCTGCTGATCTTCGGCACGAAGAAATTGCGCAATATCGGCCAGGATCTGGGCGGCGCGGTGAAGGGCTTCAAGGAGGGCGTCAAGAGCGGCGAGGAGGCCGCGAGCGCGGCGAAGGAAGCCGACGCGCCGCGCAGCAGATCGGCGGCACGACCATCGAAGGCGAGGTCAAGAAGGAGCGGACGCTCAGCAGGCGGTTGAACGCCGGGTGCCGCGGCGCTGACGCGGCGCCTCGTCCGGACGCCCGTTGCCGACTCGCCCCATGTTCGACATCGGCTTTAGCGAGATCATCGGTCATCGCGGTCGTCGCGCTGGTCGTGCTCGGTCCCGAGAAGCTGCCGAAGACCGCGCGCACGCTCGGCCATCTGTTCGGCCGGCTGCAGCGCTACGTCGCCGACGTGAAGGCGGACATCAAGTCGCGAGCTCGCAGCTCGAGGAGCTGAAGAAGCTGCAGGCGGAAGTGAAGACCGCGGCATCCGATTTCCGAGTCCTCGCTCAATGCCTCGGCGCACGGAAGTCGAGGCCAACGTCCGCGCCGTCGAAGCGAGCCTCAATGCGCGCCGCCGCCGGAGAGACGTCGCCGCCGCCAGTGAAGGCGCTCCGGCCGCCGGCGGCAGCTCGGCTGTCGCGGATGCCGCGCCAGCAGCATTGCCGGGAACTCCTGCCGCGCCACCTGCGCCCCCGACGCGCCGAGGCAGGCGTCGCTGCCGGGCTTCGACCGTGGCTGACGAACGGCGCCTTGGCGATGAGCGACCCGAATGCGCGCACCCGACGGCCCGCAGGAAACATTTCATCTCGCACCTGATCGAGCTCCGCACGCGGCTCGCTGCGGGCGATCGTCGCCGTCGTCATCGTCCTGCTGTGCCTGTTCCCGTGGGCCAAGGATATCTACGCGGCGCTCGCCGCGCCGCTCCTGCGCGTGCTGCCGACAGGCGCGACGATGATCGCGACGGACGTCACCGGCACGTTCTTCGTGCCGCTCAAGGTCACGCTGATGGCGGCGTTCCTGCTGGCGCTGCCCGTACGTCCTATGGCAGGTGTGGGCCTTCGTCGCGCCGGGGCTCTACCAGCACGAGCGGCTGGCGCTGCCGGTGATCGTGTCGAGCTTCGTGTTCTTCCTCGACTCGGGATGGCGTTCGCGTATTTCCTCGTCTTCCCGATCGCGTTCGGCTTCTTCGCGGCCTACGCGCCCGGCAGGCGTGCACGATGATGACCGACATCGACAAGTACCTGTCGTTCGTGCTGACGATGTTCATCGCGTTCGGCATCACGTTCGAGGTGCCGGTCGTCGTGATCGTGCTCGTCCGCATGCGGCATGGTCACGCTGACGAAGCTCCGGTCGATCCGCCCGTACGTGATCGTCGGCGCGTTCGTCGTCGGCGCGATCTTCACTCCGCCGGACGTCGTGTCGCAGCTGCTGCTCGCCGTGCCGCTGTGGCTGCTGTTCGAGCTCGGCTTGCTGATGGCGCGCTTCGTCGTGCCCGCCGGTTGCCGACGACGCCGCCAGGCGCAGTCGGAAGCGCCGTAGCGACGGCGTTCTGCTACTGCGCTTCGGGCGCGCCGACGGTGACGTCGACGCTCGTGCGGCTTGCGCTCGCGCCAGACCTTGACCTTGACCGTGCTCCCGGGCGGCAGCTCCGCGATCCGCGCGAGCAGCGCCGGTGTGTCGCGAGTCGGCTTGCCGTCGATCTCGAGCACGACGTCGCGCACCTGGATTCCCGCGCGCTCGGCCGGGCCGTCGCTTCACGATGCCGCGGATCAGCACGCCGGCGACGTTGTCGAGGCGCAAGCGCCCGGGCGACCTCCGACGGTCATGTCCTGCGGCTCGATGCCGAGCCAGCCGCGCGTCACCGCGCCGTCCTTGATGATCTGCTCGAGCGACGGTGCGCGCGAGCGAAACGGGGATCGCGAAGCCGATGCCGAGCGAGCCGCCCGACTGCGAGATAGATCGATGCTGTTGATGCCCGATCGAGGTTGCCGGCGGTGTCGACGAGCGCGCCGCCGGAGTTGCCGGGATTGATCGCCGCGTCGGTCTGGATGAAGTCCTCGAAGCGGTTGATGCCGAGGTGGTTGCGGCCGAGCGCGCTGACGATGCCGAGCGTCACGGTGTTGCCGAAGCCGAACGGATTGCCGATCGCGAGCACGAAGTCCGCCGACCTGCACGCGGTCGAGCGCGCCGAACGTGATGGCGGGAAAGTTGTCGCCCGTCGGCCTTGAGCACGGCGAGGTCGGACTCGGGATCCGTTCCGCTGACGCGCGCGCGCGACCGGCGGCCGTCGGCGAGCACGAGCTGGATGTCGTCGGCGCCTTCGATCACGTGGTTGTTGGTCAGCACGTAGCCTTCGGGCGAAACGATCACGCCGGAGCCCAGGCTCGTCGCGCGCTGCCGCGGCAGCCGCTCGGCGAGATCGGGAAAGTACCGGCGCAGCAGCGGATCGTCGACGAGCGGGCCGCGCTGGCGCATCTCCTTGCTCGTGTAGATGTCGACGACCGCGGGCATCGCCTTCTTCGCGGCGTCGGCGACGCTCGACGACGCGCGTGCATGGCTGACCGGCGTCGAGGTCTCCTGCAGCAGCACGACGCTGGCCGCGCGTCTGTCGGTTGCTGCGGCGAGACGAGATCCGGCCGCAGCGTCGCGACGACGAACAGCGCGGCGAGGCACAGCGTGCAGGCCTGCGCGAAGAAGAGCCAGAGCTTGCGCAGCACGGTGAATTCCGATGCGAGGATCGGGCCTAATTATAGACAGATGCTGCGCCGCGCAAGCGCGGCGCGTCTGCGGATGCCGCGGCCGGCGCGGGTCCCAACGCCGGCACATCGCGCGGTGTGACTCGTCAACCAGCTGATTCCGAGCGGATTCTGGGTTCGGCCGCTGGCGGCTTCCGGCGCGGCGCGGCAAATCCCTTATAATCGACCGGTTTGCGAGTCGGTGCCGCGAATGCACGGCGCGCGACCGGACAGTCGGCGACAGCCGAGGGGACGGGTCGACATGGCGGACGGCACTGGTAGATCAAGGAAAGCGCCGCTTCCTGGTCGGCGCGACAAGCGTCGTGGGCGGCATCGGCGCGCGTGGCGGCGGCGACGCCGTTCGTGCATGTCGTTCTTTCCGAGCGAGCGCGCCAAGGCTGCGGGCGCGCCGGTCGAAGTCGACATCGGCAAGCTCGAGCCGGGCCAGAAGATCGACGTCGAATGGCGCGGCAAGGTCGTCTGGCTCATCAATCGCACGCAAGCCGATGCTGGACGTCGCTGCCGAAGCTCGATCCGCGGCTCGCCGATCCCAACTCCAACGTCGCCGCAGCAGCCGCCGTACTGCAAGAACGAGCATCGCTCGATCAAGCCGGCAACGTGCTCGTCGACGGTCGGCATCTGCACGCATCTCGGCTGCTCGCCGACGTACCGGCCCGGAGATCGCGCCGGCGGACCTCGGCCCCGACTGGCTCGGCGGCTTCTTCTGCCCGTGCCATCAGTCGAAGTTCGACCTCGCGGGCCGCGTCTACTCCGGCGTGCCCGGCGCCGACCAACCTGCCGGTGCCGCCGCACAGGTATCGTGACGCGACACGCAGATCGTCATCGGCGAAGACACCAAGTCGGCGTAACGGAGCCTCGGCCATGCAAAAGCTGCTCGACCTGGATCGACGACCGCTTCCCGCTGACCGCGCTCTGGGAAACGCCAGTGGGGCAAGTACGTCGCGCCGAAGAATTTCAACTTCTGGTACTACTTCGGCTCGCTCGCCGCGTTCGTGCTGGTGCTGCAGATCGTCACCGGCATCTTCCTCACGATGAACTACAAGCCCGACGCGACGAAGGCGTTCGAGTCGGTCGAGTACATCATGCGCGACGTGTCGTGGGGCTGGCTCATCCGCTACATGCACTCGACCGGCGCGTCGATGTTCTTCATCGTCGTGTACCTGCACATGTTCCGCGGGCTGATGTACGGCAGCTACCGCAAGCCGCGCGAGCTCACGTGGATCTTCGGCGTGCCTCATCTACCTCGTGCCTGATGGCCGAGGCGTTCTTCGGCTACCTGCTCCCGTGGGGCCAGATGTCGTACTGGGGCGCGCAGGTGATCGTCAACCTGTTCTCGGCGGTGCCGATCATCGGCGAGGACCTCGGCGTCTGGATCCGCGGCGATTACACGATCTCCGACATCACGCTCAACCGCTTCTTCGCGTTCCACGTGATCGCGGTGCCGCTGGTGCTGCTCGGGCTCGTCGCCGCGCACCTGCATGGCGCTGCACGAGACGGGCTCGAACAATCCGGACGGCGTCGAGATCAAGAAGCAGCCGAAGGATCCCGCCACCGGCCTGCCGCTCGACGGCATCTACTTCGCACCCGTACTACACGGTGAAGGACATCGTCGGCGTGGTCGTGTTCCTCGCGGTGTTCTCGATCATCATGTTCTTCGTGCCCGACATGGGCGGCTATTTCCTCGAGGCACAACAACTTCATTCCCGCCGATCCGCTGAAGACGCCCGAGCACATCGCGCCGGTCTGGTACTTCACGCCGTACTACGCGATGCTGCGCGCGGTGCCGTCGTTCCTGGGCAGCCAGTTCTGGGGCGTGCATCGTGATGGGCGCCGCGGTGCTGATCTTCTTCGCTGCTGCCCTGGCTCGACCGCGGCGCGGTCAAGTCGATCCGCTATCGCGGCACGCTGTACAAGGCGTGGCTCGCGCGTGTTCGTCGTCGAGCTTCCTGATCCTGGGCTACCTCGGCGTCGTGCCGATCACGGTCTGGGGCCAGTTTGCCGACGGCTGGCCGCTTCTCGGCGGCAGCCGACCGGGCGACGGTCGTCGCGCGCGTGCTCACCGTCGTCTACTTCCTGTTCTTCCTGCTGATGCCCTGGTACACCGCGCGCGACAAGACGAAGCCGGTGCCGGACAGGGTGACGCGGATGAAGAGCATGCGTCGTGATCCTGCTCGGCGCGCCGTGCTTCGGCTCGCCGTCGCGGCGCCGCCGCTGGCTTCGAGCGGCGCCGACCTGCGCATGGAGCCCGACGCCGATCAACCGCCTCGACGTCGCAGTCGCTGCAGCGCGGCGCGCGCACGTTCGTCAACTACTGCCTCAACTGCCACAGCGCGAAGTACATGCGCTACAACCGGCTGACCGACCTCGGCATCGACCTGCCGATGATCGAGGACAACCTGATGTTCGCGACCGACAAGGTCGGCGAGACGATGACGGTCGCGATGACGCCAGCCGACGCCAAGGCGTGGTTCGGCGCGCCGCCGCCGGACCTGACGGTCGAATCGCGCGTGCGCGGCGCGGACTGGCTGTACAACTATTTCCTCGGTTTCTACCGCGACGACGCCGTCGGTCGACCGGCTGGAACAACCTCGTGTTTCCGAACGTCGCCATGCCGCACGTGCTGTGGCAGCTGTCCGGCGACCAACCGGCTCGTCACCGCCGAGTTCGAAGAGCCACGACGAGGCGCAGGCCGCGGCGCTCGCCGCCAAGGGCATTGTCGCTGCTCGCGCCGGGCAAGGACGACACGTTCGTCGTCGAGACGCTGGTGCCGGAAACGCCCGGGCACGCTGTCGCCGACCGAATATCAGGCCGATGGTCGCCGATCTCGTCAATTACCTCGATTACATGGCCGAGCCCGCGCAAAAACAAGCGCATCAGCCTCGGGCTCGTCGTGCTCCTGTATCCTCGTCGTGCTGTTCGTTCTTCGCTTACTGGCTCAAGCGCGAATACTGGAAGGACGTCCACTGAGCGGCGACTCGTCAAGCAGCTGCGGGGCCGATCTGCGATGGCGCTCGACATCTCGAGGCTCCCGTTCCCGATTCGCCGCTAAATCCGCAGTTCGCGAGCTGCCCAGGCTCGCGCCCATTTCGCGCGACTCGCGACGCGCGCGAGGAGAACAAGACCATGATGACCCTCTATTCCGGGACCACCGACCCTTTCAGCCAGCGCTGCCGCATCGTGCTGCACGAGAAGGGCATGGATTTCCAGATCATCGACGTCGACCTCGACCACAAGCCCGAGGACCTCGCGGTGATGAATCCGTACAACCAGGTGCCGGTGCTGGTCGAGCGCGACCTCGTGCTGCACGAGTCGAACATCATCAACGAGTACATCGACGAGCGCTTTCCGCATCCGCAGCTGATGCCGGCCGATCCGGTGATGCGCGCGCGCGCGCGGCTGTTCCTGCACCGGTTCGAGAAGGAGCTCTTCATCCACATCGACGCGCTCGAAGGCAACAACCAGAAGCAGATCGAGAAGGCGCGCAGCACTGGTCCGCGACAGCCTGATGCAGATCGCGCCGGTGTTCGCCAAGCACAAGCACATGCTGGGCGAAGAGTATTCGATGCTCGACGTCGCGATCACGCCGCTCCTGTGGCGGCTCGACTACTACGGCATCCAGATGCCTGAAGCAGGCGGCGCCGCTGATGAAGTATGCCGAGCGGTTATTCGCGCGGCCGGCATTCTCCGAGGCGCTGCACTTCCGCTGAGCGTGGCATGCGGAAGTGATGAATTTTGTTGCCCGCGAAAGCGAGGATCCCTGTTACGAGTTCGCATGGATCTCGCTGCGCGGAATGACGACCGCGGAAGAGTATCTGCCCATGACGGCAGCGTTGCCGCGATTCGATATAATGCAGTCATCCCCGCGAAAACGGATCCATTTGAAGTAGATCCAGCGTTGTTGTTAAGTCGGTTCTCCGCCCCACTCCCAGGCGGTACTGTGCTGGCGCCATGTCAGAGCAGTCCGCCAAACCGTATCTCGTACGTGCGATCTGCGAGTGGTGCGCAGACAACGGACTGACGCCCTATCTCGCGGTGAAGGTGAGCGCGCAGACGCGCGTGCCAGCGTCGTTCGTCAAGAACGGCGAGATCGTGCTGCAATCAGTCGCCACCGCCACGCGCAAGCTGACAATCGACAACGACTGGATCCAATTCTCCGCGCGCTTCAACGGAGCGTCGCAGGAAGTCGCCGTGCCGATGAACGCGGTATCGGGGGCCTTCGCGAAGGAAACCGGCTACGGCTTCGCGCGTTCAGCCTCGCGGCCGATCCCGCCGCGGCGCTCGTCGCCGCAACGGCGCCGAAGTGGAAATCGAAGCGGTCGAGTCTCCTCCGAAGGAAACAGCCTCAGCCCAAGATCAAGCGGCCGTCGCACCTGCAGATCATCAAGTGACGCATTTTGTCCAGGAGCAAGACGCGAAGCGTCGCAGCGATTGGAAACAAATGCGTCAGGTCTCGCGCGGAGGCGGGGATCCACCTGCGTTCATTGACGGAAAATGGATGCCCGCGTGCGCGGGGAATGACGACTGCGGCTAACGATGCATCGTCCCGGCGCTAAAATTGCTCCAAACGCCGGCATAGCTCAGTTGGTAGAGCAGCGGTTTTGTAAACCGTTGGTCGGGTTCGATTCCTCACTGCCGGCACCACTGAATGTCAGCGCCACGATTCACCGAAACAGGAATCGGAGCCAAACCTTAGTAGTTGCGACCTCGGCCTGACGGCTAGTTTATGAACGCGAATTTCTGGACACGACTCTCCCCGGAGAGCGCGTATTTCTGAGGATGAGGGTGCCTGACGGACTGGCGGACGTTGGATGGTCTCTGTGGCTGGCGCTCTCCCCGTGAGGCGCCGCTCGCCAGCGGGCAACCGCGTCGCGGTCCCTCTTCAGTAAGACAGGAACCGCGGTGGACGCCACAGTCGCACAGTGGAACCCGCGAAGAGAGGGTTGAAGGTGAAATGCCCCGCTTTCGCCTTGGTGTCGATCCTATTGCTTTCCGGCACCGGCTGCGCAGGCGCAGGGGTTCAGTCGGGAACAGGCTGCGCAAGCGCTCTCCAACGATGATACGCAGATGCGCGCCGCGATGCCGCGGTCGCCTCGGCGAAGTCGGCACGATGGCGGATGCGACGCTGCTCGTGAACACCGCTGCGCGATGCCGACGAGGATCGCGTGATCGTGCCGAGCAGGCAATGTGGCGCATCTGGGCACGCTCTGGCGATGAGAAGCGGACAGGCTCTCACCAGGCGGGGTCGAGCAGATGAGTGCCGGCGACCTGCGACAAGTATCGCCATGCTTACCCGCATCATCGAACTCAAACCTCGATTTCGCCGAAGCGCTGGAATCGAGCGCGCAACCTGTATTTTCTGTCGGCGATTTACGCAAGTCGCTTGCCGATTGCGATGGCGTTGTCATGAAGCGCAACCCGTACCACTTTGGCGCGCTCGCCGGCTACGCCCAGATTTACGTCCGCCTCGAGTCATCTACGATCGCGCACTCGGTCATTCGGCGCCGCGCGCTGGAAGATCAACCCAAACATGGACGGAGTCAGGCGCAACATCGACCTGATCGAGCGCTTGCTTGACCAGCGGCGCAGGCAAATGATCTGACTCGCTGGCAACATTTCGCGACTGCACCAGACCCTGAAGCACACTGCGGGGGTTAGGTCTTGCGCTCTGCGACCTCGCGAATGGCGCGGTTTGGACCCAATCAGACCGGCGGTATTCTCTCACGGAGGCGCGCGAATCAGTCCACAGGCCCATAATCAACCTGATGATCCTGTCTCGCGCGTAGAAGGCGAAGAATTCACGCCGATCCTGATCGGTCGCGCCCCCATACATGCGCCGAACGCACCCGATCGTATTCCTGTTTCTGATCGTTCCTTTCGGAGCGATGGGTGGGTACCTCGGCGGCAATCGCCTACCAACTCACGCAGGCAGGCGTCAGCGTGGAACAGGTAGCCGAACTCGTCGCGCTCAGCTATATCCCGCAAACCTCCAGGTTCCTGTGGGCGCCGGCGGCGGACACTACGCTCTCGCGCAAGACGTGGTACCTCCTTGCCGGCCTCGTGAGCGCCCTAGGTATTTTCGTGACGGGGCGGTTCCTGCGACGCCCACCTCTGCCGCTGTTGTATGCAGCGGTGCTGGTCTCGAATGGCGGTCACGTTTCTGGCGATGGCGACGGAAAGCCTGATGGTCTACAACACACCGCCGAAACTGCAGGCCGCGCCGGCGGCTGGTTCCGCGGCAGGTAACCTGGGCGGAATGGCCTGGGCGGCGGCGCTGGCTATGGCTCGCGCAGAGCCTGCCCGAACCATGGATGGCCGGGTGCCGCGCTCGCGGCGGCGTGCGCACTGCGCGGAGCAGCGCCGTGGTTCGTGCCCGAACCGGCGCCGATGGCACGCACCGGGCACTATGGTCGCATGCTCGCCGCGGAAAGTTGAGGATTCTGGGGTGGCAAGGGCTCTGGGCGGGCATCTCCTGCGCTGCTCATTTTGCTTTCTTCCCGATCGGCAACCGGCGCCGCGTCGAATCTGCGGTCGGCAGTGCGCCGGATGATCGGCACGCCAGCGCGGCAACCGGTAGCGCCGCGACCGCGGGGTCCTCGCCGGTGTGCATCGTGTCGGCGCTCGGCTGTCCCAGCCATGGCTACGCGCAGCGATCGAATGGACCGCAAGACGGCGTACGCGGTGTATGGCCTGCTGATGGCGATATGCACCGTCGCAATTGGCCTTTCGCGCCGCGCACCGAGGTAATGTACGCGGTCTTCACGCCGACCTACGCGTTCATTCAGGACTGACCCATGCCGCTTTCACGGCGGTGGAAAGCTCGAAGCGATTGGCCTCTGGCGCGGCAGCGCGACCAGCCGACAACCCGTACGCTTCGCTGTCGAATATGCCGTGGATCGCGTACATGACGCTGGTCGATGGCTGCCGCATACCCTGCTGGGGCGCGGCGATGGCGGCTAGAAGCCGAGGCTGCGATCGGTGGGCGGCCATCATCGTGTTCGTCGCCGTCACGATGTCGCCGCCGCGATCTGAACATTCCCGGCAGCGTGACTCTAGCCGCGGCTAGGGGATCTGCCCCCGGCCGCTCAGCGACCGTCAGCTTCACACCGGCGCAATCCGACCCTGTTGCCGACATCGGGCCGGAGCCGAAAAGCGGACGTTCAGTCCGCAGCCAAAACCCTGGGTTTCCGCGCGAGCCTCGGCGAGCGGGTGCGACAGGTCACGCTCTACCGCGCTTGCAGCGTGATGCCCGCTGTTGCGACGCGCGTGCTCGGTTATTGTGAATTAGCTCCACCGTCGGCGCGTCTGAAGCCGATCCACGCGCGGCCTCTCCTTCCCAAACCCGTGGCTGCTGGAACCTACCGGCAATCCGTCGCTCGACGGGGATTCAGCGCGTCGATCTGAGTGATGGCGGTACATGCATTTGCAGCGCCAAGGCGACGAACATTCTGGAAGTGGCAATCGGGGCGCCTCGTCGCTCAAGAAGCGCTTGATGACGCAGCCCCTCGGCAGCTGGGCACGCCATAGGCCTCCGACAACGCTGACCGCGTGCCACGGCTCGTTTGAAGGGTCCAGGCGAGCTTCGTCTTCGTCACCATTTGCAGAAGTTTCTGCCAGGATCAGGCTGCGGCAAGTTGTCACTTCCCTAAGCGCAATGCCCCCTACAACGCGACCTTCCGAGAATGAAAGGGAAGAACCTTTCTATTCCCTCGACGCTATCCGTCGACTGTTCTTGCTGATGTTTGCGCAGCTCGCGGCGGACTCTAGCAAAGGTTTTTCGTAAATCAGTTTCTACACTTTTCGTGTAGTGGAACGAAGGATCAAGGATAGACTTCATCTGGCTCCTCCGCGCTCGTGCTGTGAGAAACAGTCACTATTCCTCGCGCTCAGTCCGTGCGTGTTGCAAGAGGCGTTCCATCTCCGGAACAAATTGCAAAGGTTCAGCCACTTACCGCGAGCGCCTTCTGCGCAAAGTTTCGGTCACGTAAAAGCGTCGACACATTCGCCTAAGCGTCGACAGATTCGCTTTGTTGCGAACAATTTGTCACACCTCCGCAGAAAGGGCGATCTTCCATTCAACCCGCAAAGTCCCTCGTGGACGCGGATGGAAGAAATTCGGCCAGCCGCTAAGAGTCGTCACCGCTCCTGGCCGCGAGCAGCCTGATCGTGGTGACGGTCGCAGTTCTGACCAGTATTGCGCCTTCGCCGCTCACCCTCGAGAGCGGCCGTTCATATATTTGGCGTTACCGAGGCGCGCGTTTAGACTTACTGCGCAATCGCATTGCGTACGAGGCACCATATGCCGGCAAGCACATTGTCGCCACGCCTTCGTCTCGTCAGAAAGATCGCCTTGATCGGAGGTGGCGGCATCGCCGCCATCGCAGTCGTGGCCATCGCCGGAATCTACGGCGTTTCCGCCTGGGAAATGAGCGCGCGCCATGCAGTCGTCGGCCCGGCGCTGCGCGTGACGCCCGCCGCGTCGATGGCAGCCGAAGGCGGGCGCCTCGCGCACGTCAACGGCTGTTACGGCTGCCACGGCGACAACCTCGCGGGGCATCTCTTCGTCGACCGGTTTTACATCGGGCGATTGTCGGCGCCCAACCTCACGCGCATCATGCCGCATTACGGCGATCAGCAGATCGCCGACGTCATCCGCGAGGGCGTGCGCGCCGACGGCACCGGCGTCGTGTTCATGCCCTCGCACGCGCTGGTCAGGCTCGCCGACGCCGACGTCGCCGCGATGATCGCCCATTTCCGCACGCTCGAACCGCGCTCCGATGCGGCGCAGGACCCGAGCTTCGGCCCCCTCCTGCGCGCGCTCATCGTTGCAGGTGCGCTTCCCATCGAACCCGCCGTCGTCGATCGCAGCCAGCTCGGTCCGTCGCAACGCCCCGCAGCGCTCGGCCCCTATCTCGCAAGAACGACGTGCGCCATGTGCCACGGCATCGATCTCCACGGCGAGACGCAAACGGAATCGCCCAACCTCTTCGCGGTCGTGCCCGCCTACTCGCTCGCCGAGTTCAAGACGCTGCTGTCGACGGGTGTCGCCATCGGTGGACGCAAACTCGGGCTGATGACGGAGATGTCGCAGGCCGGGTTGAAGTATCTGCGCGACGACGAAGTCGCGGCGTTGCACGCCTATTTGTCGGCACCTGAGGCGGCCGCCCACCCCTAGCACTCCTGCGCAGGTTTGAGTCCCCGACGACAGCGTGCAGTTCCTTCGGCGCCCCGAACGTCCGCTTCATAGAGAATTTGAGGACGAGGGCGACCGAATGCTCCTGGCCGATAGCAGACGGCGGCGGGGTGTTTGCTACGCCACAACTTAACCGCCCCACCACCGGGGCCGAAGGCCCGCCGGCTGGGTCCGCATTGACGCCGGGCTGGAGCCAGTGCCGTTCAGCCGCGTGGAGGTGTTCGCGTACGGCCCGGCCGAACGCAAAACCCCACTGCGCCCGCGATGAGCGCGCCTATCGCAACGGACCTTATGGTCTCTCCACGACCACTCGGCCCTGGGCGTTGAGAAGTACGTGGTAGCGGTTCCCATCCTTGCACGACACGATGTGGTCGTTGTCGCCTTTCGTCGTGACGTTGACCACTTCCCCGCACGGCAAGCCCTGCAACGTAATCACGGTGAACAAATCCTTCTTGACCGATGCGTCGTCGGCCGCGAGCGAGGGCGCTGCAAAGCATGTCGCCGTCGAAATCGCAATCGCTAAACCCATCAGACGCGTTCTCATGGTGTCTCCTGCGTCGAATTAGATCGTTGCGAACTTCGCCGGATCCGAAAGAATGCCCCAGATCGCTTCGCGCGACGCCACGATCGCGGATGCCAGTGCCGGGTCGCTGTCCTGCAGAAGGGAGAGTACCTTGAGGACCAGCAGATCATACGGTCGCCGGAGTTCGGCCAGGGTGGTCTTGAGCTTCCCTGGTAAAAGGCCCGGAATTGATCCAGCAGGTCGTCGACCTGATTGCTGATCGCGATCTTGGTGAGTACGCCAATGGCTTTGGTTTCCTTGAGGCGTGTCTCCAAAGATGCCAGGTCCAGCGGCGGCGCTTCGGCTTCGCGACGTCCAGCGGGGCGCTGTCTTTCTTGGTGGCTTGCGGCGGCGGGTGGGCGGCGGCGCCTTCGCGGCTGGTAGGGTGGCCTTGGCATCGCGCGGGCCTGGCGGAGAGCGCTCGTCGATGGCGTTGCTGTGGCGCCTTCGCCGGCTCTGACTGCAGCGGCCTCACTTTGCGTTGCAGCTGGAGCCGGCGGCCAGGTTGCGCGGCCGGCTTTGCTAACGGCGCCACGGTTTCGGCCCCGGTTTGCGGCGAGGCGGTCGGTGACGGCGCGACCGGCGGCGCAGGCTTTACGCCGGCACAGCCCGCAGTCACGAGCACGAAGAGAAGTCCGACGGTGCGTGCGACGCGCATCAACGCGTTCTTCTGCACGAATCTCAACGGAACGCTTCCTCTTCGTTCATTGGTTTTCCTGGAATCACTCAACCGAAGGGCCACCGGTTGGGGGCGCGCTGAACGCCGGGTTAGGCTCCGCGTTTGGAGACGGAAGCAACATACTCTTCGGGAAAGCTAAGTTTGGCAAGAACCTCTTGAAGCCGCGATGCATATTCCCGGTTCCATTCGTCCGCCTGCGGGGATCACGAAGGTTGTAGCACAGAGCTGGCGTAACGATGCCATCGAACGGCTGAGCAACTATGGCCTCAGCTCGGTACGCCTCCAAACCCGGAGCAGCGTATAGCAGGTCTAGCTCGGTGTGCGTGAGCGCAAAGAGCATGCCGTAGGCTCGGGAGCCGGCTACAGGTACGAGAGTGGCACGCTGGCCGATACGCAACTCGAAGTCATCGACAAAAGCGCGACGCGGATTTGCCGGTTCTGCCACGCCACTGGCGCGGAGAATCGCACGTGTCCATGAAGAGACCATAGAAGAAGGCGTCAATGCGGCGTTCAGACACGGCCCCGGGGCCTAACGAGACCAAGGCTGCACCGGCCCGCCGCCACCGGCGTTCAAGCCAGACAGAAGACCCGTACCGGTGGGTCCGGTTGAACGCGTGGTTAGCCGCCCGCGTGCAGATGGCACACACGCGTCCGAATCTGCCTTGCTGGACACAGCGCTGCGATGCACGATCGGTATTCTCCCGCCCCAACACTACCACCAGGAGACAAGAAATGATCAAAGTCAGCGTCATGTACCCCAACACGCCCGGGGCTCGATTCAACCACGAGTACTACCGCGACAAGCACATGCCTCCTGGTGAAGACTCGGATGGGCGACAACTGCAAGTACTACACGGTAGACAAGGGACTGGCAGGCGGAACCCTGGCTCGCCTGCGACCTACGTCGGTATGTGCCACATCTTCTGCGATTCGGTCGAGGCGTTTCAAGCCGGCTTCGGTCCGCACGCTCAGGAAATCATGGACGACATTCCGAACTACACGGACCTCTCGCCAGTGATTCAGATCAGCGAAGTCATCGTGGGGAAAAGGCTGACCTCAAACGAGTTCCGCACGATCACCGAGGGTTCGACGTGCGGGTCGACACTCGCCGCGACGAACTCTCCTGGCATGGGCGAGAAGGACAGCGGCGCTCGCGGTTTGACACGCTACACCGCCTCGCCGATGATCGCGACCAGCCATCCACAAATGCCGGTACACCGGCCGGTCCGGAGAACTATGTCCAAATGTATCGACCGTCAGTTTTGCGCCGCTGGCGCTCGCGTTATGCACTGCCTGCCTTCGCCGATGTTCCGGTTCCCGCGCCCGGCGCGAGCCCGCGCATCGACGCCATCAAGAAGGCCGGCGTGCTGCGCGTCGGCGTGCTCGCGAACGCGCCGTGGCTGGTCGAGAACACGACGGGCCAGGGCGATGCGTGGAGCGGACCCGCGTGGCTGCTCGCCAACGAATACGCCAAGCGCCTCAACGTGAAGCTCGAGGCGGTGCCGGTAAGCCACGAGACCAAGGTGCCCGTGCTCGCATCGAACCAGGTCGACATTTCGGTGACGCCGCTCGCCGAAACGCCGGACCGGCTGAAGGTCGTCGATTTCGTCATCTACTCGAGCACCAGCGTCGTGCATGTTCGGCCTGGCGTCCAATCCGAAATTTGCGCAACGCGAAGAGCGTCGACGACCTCAACAAGCCCGAGATCACGATCGCCTACTACACCGGCGGCGGCGAGGAGGGCTGGGTGAAGGAGCGCTTCCCGAAGGCGCAGCTGCGCGGTGTCGCCGGCTCGGGCGTGGCGCCGGTCGAGGAAGTGATGGCCAAGCGCGCCGACGCGGTGCCGATCAACCGCGTGCCGTGGGTCGCGATGGGGCGCAAGCTGAAGCAGCTCGCCGTGCTGCCGAAGGACGAACAACTGCCAGAACAGCACGGAGAAGGCGGCGCCGGTCGGCATGGCCGATCGACAAGAACCAGCCGGCGTTCCTGCACTGGGCGCGCGCGGTCGAGAAGGAAATCGAGGCGCAGCTCAAGGCCGATGAAGCGCGCGTCGTCGACACGATGAAGTAGCCGTGCGACGGCGAACGCCGCGCCGTCAGCCGATGGAATTCGACTTTCTCCGTCATCGCCGACCACTGGCGATTCCTCGCCTACGGCGTCTGGGTCACGCTTGCTGCTTGTCGGTGGTCTCCGGCTTCGACGAGCCTCGCCGCGGGCTTCGTCGTCGCGCTTGCTGCGCCTGTACGGCCCGCGCTGGCTGCGAGCCGATCGTCGTGCTCTACATCGACTCGATGCGCGCGATTCCCGGTGCTCGTCGTGCTGGTGTGGACGTTCTTCGCGTTGCCGATCGTCGCCGGCGTCACGATGTCCGCCGTTCACCGCGGCGTTGATCGGCTTGACCGTGCATCTGGCGGCCTACGCCGCGGAGATCGTGCGCGCCGGCATCGAATCGGTGCGGCCCGGACAGACGCGCGCGGCGCTCGCGCTCGGCATGTCGCGCGCGCAGACTCGTGCGCCGCATCGTGCTGCCGCAGGCGATCGTGCGCATGCTGCCGGCGTTCGGCTCGCTGCTGTCGATCACGATCAAGGACACCGCGATCGCTTCGGTGATCGCCGTGCCCGAGCTCATGCGCCAATCGGAAACAGTGGCGGGCCAGAGCTTTCAGCCGATCGAGGTATTCAGTTTTGCGATGCTGCTGTACTTCCTGATACTGTTTCCCGTCACGCGCGGCGTCGACCGCTTCTACCGCCGCGTGGCGCATCTGGGCAGGTCGTGACATGCGCAGGCGCTGCCGGCGATGACGCTCGACTGGTCCGTGGTCTGGCAGCATCGCGATGCGCTCGCTCGCCGGCACCGCGACGACCGTTCTGCTCACCGTTGCGACGATGGCCATCGCGGTGCCCTGCGGCATCGTCGTCGCCGTGCTTGCGCCTCTACGCGTGGCGCCCGGTGCGCGCGGTCGCGACCGGCTTACGTCGAGCTCTTCCGCAACCTGCCGCTGATCCTCGGTCGTGTATCTGGGCGTTCTACGTGCTGCCGATCCTGACCGGGTCTCGGCCTCTCGCCGCTCGCGACCGGGCTCGCGGCGCTGTCGCTGAACGTGACGGCGTACAACGCCGAGACGTTTCGCGCCGGCATCAACTCCATTCGCCGCGGGCAGGTCGAAGCGGCGATGGCGCTCGGGCATGAGCCGCGTGCAGGCGTTGCGCCGGCGTCATCGTGCCGCAGGCGCTGCGGCGGATCCTGCCGGTGCTGGCGAGCACGCTGGGTGTCGCTGTTCAAGGATACGTCGCTGGTGTCGGTGATCGCGGTCACCGAGCTCGCCTACGTGTCGATGCAGGTGCGCGCGCAGACATTCCGCGTGCTGGAGATGCTGACCGCGATGGCGGCGATCTGTACTGGCTGCTCGGCTATCCGCAGGCGAAGCTCGTCGACTGGATCCAGCGGCGCTACGCGGTGACGGAATGAACGACACCGATGCCGCGCGACGCGCGAAGGTGCGCGGCGCGAAGATCATCCGCTATCGCGGCGTGGTCGAAGCGCTACGGCGACTTTCACGGCGTTGCACGGCGTCGACGCTCGACGTGCATGCCGGCGAAGTCGTGTGCCTGATCGGCCCGTCCGGCTCGGGCAAGTCGACGCTGCTCCGCTGCACCAACGGCCTCGAGACGATCGACGGCGGCGACATCGAGTTCGAAGGCGCGACGCTGCCGCGCGACGAGCGCGCGCTGCGCGCCGTGCGCCAGCGGATGGGCATGGTGTTCCAGAGCTTCGAGCTCTTCCCGCATCTCACCGCGCATCGAGAACGTCGCCGAAGGGCCGCGCACCGTGCTGCGCAGATGACCGCGCCGGAAGCCGATCGGCGCGCGACCGCGATGCTCGCCAAGGTCGGGCTCGCCGACAAGGCGCCCAATCTATCCGTCGGCGCTGTCGGGCGGTCAGCAGCAGCGCGTCGCGATCGCGCGCGCGCTTGCGATGGAGCCCGACGTCATGCTGTTCGACGAGCCGACGTCCGCGCTCGATCCCGAGACGATCGGCGAAGTGCTGAACGTGATGAAGATGCTGGCCGAGGAAGGCATGACGATGGTCGTGGTCACGCACGAGATGACGTTCGCGCGGCGCGTCGGCGACTGGGTCGCGGTATTCGACGCCGGGCGCATCGTCGAGCAGGGGCCGCCGCGGCAGATCTTCGAGTCGCCCGTGACGGAGCGCACGCGCGACTTTCTCAGCCACCTCGGATGGTCGGGCTAATCCGCGCGTTGCAGCACACGTCCATCAGTGCGGCGTGCGCTCTCGTCGCGCTTCGCAAGCCTTGCAGGTGGTATAGAAGATTCGGAGCCACGAAGGACTTCCGTACCTGAACCCAGGGACTTCGTACGAACTGGGTAGAAATAACGCATCCAGGTTGTTTGAGCTAGGTAACGACGAGTCGCGCCTTACGAAAGAGCTGAGTGCTCGTATCGAGTGCCACGGGCTGAGTGCCTAGTGCCGGTACTCTGTTGACGAAGCTCGCCGAAGTAGGTCTCGCGCGCATCGACCTCGGATTCAAGCGTTCGACCCAGGGACGCACGTCGATCTCTGTGACCAAGCAGGCGGTGCTGGTGATGAAGATCGAGATAGGCCTCGGCGATTGCGTCGGGCGCAAGGCGGCTGTCCGGCAAACGACCGCTGTCGTCACCCTCCTTTGTTCCGCCGATCTGACCGTCGATGATGACATGAGCGACATGAATGCCACGCGGGCTAAGCTCCCGCGCCATGCTTTTGCGCCAGCGCGCGCAGAGCGAACTTGGGAGATGCGAGATTGGCGAAATTGGCGCTTCTCCGCAGTGACGCTGTAGCGCCCGTAAACAGGATCGTGCCAGACCCGCGCGCCATCATTCGCCGCGCGGCCGCCTGTCCGACTAGAACCCGGCAAACGCGCCAACTCGCCAGCAATGCTCGAAATCATTTGGTGCAGTGTCGAGGATCGACCCGGGTCGAAATGCGCCCGCGTTGAATACCGCGCAGACGAGCGGTCCCAGGTGCTGCTCGGTCTCGTCGAAGGCAACGTTGACTTGGGCAGGATCGGTCACGTCGCAGGGCATCGCGACCAGGTGATCTGGAGCGTTCGCGGCCATGGCAGCCAGCCGATCTCGGCTGCGCGCCAGCATTGCGACTCGATGCCCCTCGCGGGCGAACCGCGTGGCCACGGCGATTCCCAGACCCGGCCCAACGCCCGCAACTAATACACTGCCATGAGCACTCATTTCGTCATCCTAGCTCGACCTGCAACGTTTGCCGAGGGTCGGGCCAAAGAGCCCCGAACGCGATCGCACCACTTCGTACGTCTAGGAAGCTCCAAGCTATTCGTTTCTGGCGCTAGGAACTTTGTACGAAGTGGGTTCGGCATACCCATCGTCCAACAAGTCGACGGTGTTGAAGAAGTTGGTTGACATCGCGCGCTGTACGGCAACTCAGCTTCCCCTGCCCATGGTCTGTCGGTGGGGCACGCCCTCGGCTGATGCCGCCGGCATTCATCTTCAGACGGCCAGGTCATCGGCAACACCGACAACGTGAACCTGCGCCTCAATACCCATACATAGCACTCGCCGCCGACGGCAAGTTGTGAGGCGCCGGTTTTCGACAGCGACCGCAGTCTGGTAACCTGTCCGCCAGCATTCTGAGGAGGGATTATGTCGGTCTCAACGCCCGCCTTCGTCGCCAGCCGCCAGCAGAAATGTCCCGCGAGGAGTGGGATGCCCGCGTCCAGCTGGCAGCCTGCTACCGCATTTTCGACATGCTCGGCTGGACCGAGATGATCTTCAATCACATCACGCTACGCGTGCCGGGGCCACAGCGGCATTTTCTGATCAACCCTTACGGCCTCTGGTACCGCGAGGTGACCGCTTCGAACCTAGTCAAGATCGACCTCGACGGCAATCTGATCGGCCCGAGCGAGATGGTCGGTTAATCGCGCTGGGTTCGTCATCCACTCGGCGATCCACGCCGCGCGCGACGACGCGCACTGCATCATGCACACCCACACGACCGCTGGCATGGCGATCGCCTGCCAGCGCGATGGATCTGCCCCGGATAACTTCTACTCCGCTCTGATGCATGGTCATGTCGCCTACCACGATTTCCGAGGGTATCACCGTGCGCGACGACGAAAAGCCGCGCCTCGTACGCTCCCTCGGTGACAAGAGCTACCTGATTCTGCGCAACCACGGCCTGTTGGTTTGCGGCCGCGACAGCGCCGGAGGCGTTCCTGCGAATGTGGACTATCGAGCGCGCTTGCCAGATCCAGCACGCCGCACAGGCGACGGGCCGACCACTGATTGAGCTTCCCGCTGACGTACTCGAGCGCACGTCAAAAATGCCACCTCTCGAGCCGGATGATCCAACCGATCGCAAGCTGTTCTGCCGCACTCCTGCGCCGCGTCGACGCTGATCGATCAGGATTACCGGACTTGATGGTCCTTGTTGCGACCTGCGCTATTCCCAGCTAGCGCGCCGCCGCGCTTCTCGTTGCCCGCACCCAGGGAGTTGACGCCGCGCCCGGTGCAGGGTGGTTTGTGACAAGATCGAAGGTCTCAGAACGGCCAGAAAGCGGTCGTACCGTACTGCGCTCCATTGCGGTCGTTCTCTGGCACTTTCGTCGGTGCGCTGGTGGGTTGCTTGGCAAGAGGTCACAAAGGTATCTTCTGAACTCCATTCACCGACGCAATGATCCAACAAATGGACCGGCGGACCTTCCTCTCGCAGGTAGGCGGCGGCCTCGTTGTGCGCCGCTCGTCGCCCTCGGCGGCTGCGCCACCCCAGGGGCGCCGGCAGCCGACTGGCAGCAGTTCTCCGCCGGCGACGGCACCGCTATCCACTACCGGCGTTGGGTATCGGCCGGCGCGGCACCGAAGGCGGTGCTGCAGATCGTGCACGGCGCAGCCGAGCACGCCAGCCGCTACGATCGCTTCGCGCAGGCGGCCGTCGCGAGCGGCTATGCGGTCTACGGCACCGACCATCGCGGTCACGGCCGCACGCGGCTGCGCTCGGGCCGCACCGGCGATGCCGGCCCCGATGCCTGGAACCGGATGGTCGAAGACGAAATCGCCTTCACGCAGCGCCTGCGCGCCGCGCATCCCGGTGCCAAGCTCGTGCTGTTCGGCCACAGCCTCGGCTCGTTCATGGCGCAGGACTACATCGAGCGCCGCGGCGATCTGCTCGATGCGCTGGTGCTGAGCGGCACGTCGTACCGTCCGGCGGTGCCGCAGCAGCTGATCGATCTGCTCAACGACGCGGTGCGCAAGGAGCCGCTCGGCGACTCGGCGGTATGGGCGGGCCTCTTCAAGGACTTCAACAAGCCCTTCGGCGGCCCCACAGGCTTCGAGTGGCTGAGCCGCGATTCTTCCGAAGTGAAGAAGTACGTCGACGATCCGCTGTGCGGCTTCGCCTTCAGCAACGAGCTGACGCGCGACATCTTCGTCGGCTTCGCGCGCATGCGCGACCCGGCACTCGAGGCGCGCATTCCCAAGTCCTTGCCGGTGCTGGTGATCCAGGGCGAGCTCGACCCGGTGGGCGAGAACCTCGTCGGTACGCGGCGCCTCGTGGCGCGCTACCAGGCGCTCGGGATGTCGCGCATCGAGACCCGCTACTACACGGGTGCGCGGCACGAGTTGCTGAACGAGACCAACCGCGACGAGGTCCAGCGCGACGTGCTGGCGTGGCTGGCGAAGACGGTTTGAGCGGTCCTGAAAGCCACATCCCGAGTCATTGCTCGCGAGAGCCGACGGTCATGACAGCATCCGACGGCCGGTGGGCGGGTGCCGTTCCCTCTCAACATGCGGTTCCTTCTCGCCCTACGGGCCATCTTCTTCGTCCTACTGCCTCCCTGGCACCGTAGCTGGCTACGTTCCTTTCCGCATACTCGAGCGCCGCGGACCAGGCTGCGTGTTCCCGAACTGAGCCTCTCCTCTGCCGGCGCCAGCATCGTCGCCATCGCCGGTGCGGTCGTCCTGCTTCGCTGCGTCTGGGACTTCTTCGCCAAGGGCAGGGGCACTCTCGCACCCATCGACCCTCCGCGAGTGCTCGTCGTATCTGGTCTATATCGCTTCACCCGAAACCCCATGTACAACGGCGTTCTCGCGCTCATCCTGGGCGAGGCGTGGCTCTTCGGTAGCATGTCTCTGCTCAAGTACGCGCTCCTGGTGTTCGTCCTCTTCCACCTCTTCGTCGTTCTCTACGAGGAGCCTGCTCTCACATCACAGTTCGGTGAGTCTTATCGGGTGTACCGGCGAGCAGTGCCGCGCTGGGGCTTCACCACGCGGCCATTTCAAGAGGGCACCGGGAGCACCGCCTAACATGCCGTTGCAGCTGACCGGCACTGGTGCCAGTCGGCCGAGTACCGGGCACCTCGCGCCAGCGGCTGAACGCCGGCCTGCCAGGGCGCAGGCGAGAGTGTCTGCTTTGCCAGCGGTCGACCGTCCGGTATGGGTCGAAAGCAGTCGGTGAGGCCACTCTCCTCCGCCACACCACGAACAGCGAACCGCGCCGCTGCTGAGCAAGAGGCCAGTGCAATCAAAATTGCACTGGCCAGCTACTGCATCCCGATCACCCAAAGTTAGACCGGCAACCCTACACGCATTTGTTGGCCTTGTTCGACCATTCCAACTGCACAGTGTGCGGACCGACCTTTTGGTCTTCCACGCGCAGATGTCTCCGATCTCGCCGTTGGTGTCGTCGTACCAGCCGGTGCCCGGGATTGGGTCAGTGATCGACTCGCAGAGTTCGTGGGGAACTGGTCGAGGTCAGCGCGTCCAGCGTAGACAAGCTACCGACACAGCCTTTGCAGCCCGGGAATGGCATCACCGCGTAGAGGATCGCGCCGGAGATGTCGTTGTGATAGCCGCAGAATGCCTGACACGAGGCCGATCCACCCTGAACGACCCGGACGCCGGGAGGCAGGTACATCGAAGTACAGCGTGTTCGGCGTCGGATGCGGGACACCAGCGTTGGTGGATATCTCCTGTTGCAGCAGGTGCTGAATCGCCGTATCCGAAACCGACTGATGTAGCGTCGGTGACGCGAGGGTGAGGGTTCCCGTCCGGTGCCCGTCCGGGTGCCCGTGCCGATTTGCTTGCCCGGCACGCTGTATTCGACAAGCTGCGTCATCAACGGACTCTTGACGATGAAATCGAAGAACTGGTTGATCTGCCCGACCAGCGGAGCCTTCGCGCCTGTTCCCACGCGCTCCCCCAGAAGATGGTGAATACTTCTGACGGCCGTCAGAAGAGGTCCATTACGGTACAGCAATGGCCGTAACTGAACGAAGAAGTGACAGCC
>ERZ1370068.10753-contig-9423_pt1 | contig 66597 bp, 115 predicted proteins | sample MGYA00561227_ERZ1370068 | MGnify/ENA primary metagenome ERZ1370068 (study PRJEB38410, sample SAMEA6850437) | metagenome | study: Metagenomic assessment of the ecological functions of the soil: analysis of the soil microbiota associated with the... | reverse complement strand
TACTCCGAACAAATCGACCGGTCAGGTACTCGACGGTCCTCGACAATCGCCGTCAGGATCAACCAGGAATCACCGTTCGGCTCCGATCGTCCGGTTGAAATACTCGGTGAGCGTGGCGTTTAGCGCCGTACGGAACGCCGTTCTTCTGGAGGTAGCCCGGCCGCATTCGAGTGGTGACGACTTTCAGATTGCCGCCCAGCGGGCCGCGATCTTGTGGCCCCCGCCGACCCCCGCGATGTTTCCCATTGAGCAACCGACTCACCCTGCCACGAAGGCGAGTTGTCTGTTGAGGTGGCTTGCAGCGAAGCGAACGATCCGAGTTTGCGTGCCGGCTTCAGTCTCGACTTTCAGCGCGTTGTCGTCTTGCCACGTGATGTGAATTCTGCCCGGCGCTCGCATCACGCCAGCGGCGCCATTACGCCTTGCATGGCTCGCCCGCCGCTTCGTCTTTCGCCGGATCCCAGGAATCGGCCACGCGGACGCCTTCGGCGTTGAGCGGGATGCTGGGATGGTCGCCCTTTTTGGCGTGACCATCCTGTAGCGCCAATCTTCAGTCACGACCGAAACCCAGTAACCGGTGAGATCGACAGGGGCGGCGGCTTTAGCGGTCGCGGGGCCCTGACCGCCGCGACCTCGTCGCGCTAAGAGGATCGCCGGTGTCGTGAATGCAATGATCAAAAGCGCTCCACCACTGAGGACCCAGAGAGAACGGAGGAATGATCTCCCTTTTCATCGGGCTCGAAACTCCGTGTCCACTGTGTCCTCCGTGGTGGCTCGTTTTCGCCGTGAGTCTTCTATCCCTTTTTCAGCGTCAGGCTTTTGTAGACAGATTCCAACAAACGTGTCTGGCGTCGATCCACCCGAAGTGTTCGCGTAGAGGCCATCGTAGTCGCGCGTCGGCCTGGCCGCTTTCACCTGCTCGAGCGTCATGCCTTTCTTGATCATGTCCTGAACTCGGTCCCGGATGATCGTGACCATGTCGCGGTAAGTACGCCACGTCCGCGGAGTCGCAGAGCCGCCCGTGACCAGGAATGATCAGCGTGCCACCTTCGAGGCGGAAATCAGGAAACGCATAGCTCGAGAATGCGATTCAGCGCGGCGATCTCGCCGTTGATGCTGCCACCACGCTCCACATCAATGACCGGATAGCTTGTCGTCGAGAACACATCACCCGTGACGAGCACGTCGTTCCGGCGGAAATGAGACCATCGTGTCCCCATCGGTATGCGCCGACGGTGCGTAAAACAGCTCGATGCCGTCTCCGTGATAGAACGTGCTCAGTTTCAGGTGATTCTTGCATGGTACGTCGTGCCCGGAGTCATGGCGATCGGAACGGCCGGCTTCACGCTCGGGGCGGTCATGCGCTCGAGCACGTTCTCGTGGGCGATGATCTCCGGCGCCCTCGGCCGCATCCGCAAGCTGCCCGGCGACATTGCCCCGGTGATCTGGCGGCCGGTCGCCTCCGATTTTTCGTTGCCGCCGACATGATCCGGATGGACGTGGGTGTTGATGATGTATCGAATCGGCTTCCGTCGAGAAGGTCCTCACGGCTGCGGAGGACCTTGGTCGCTCATCTCCGCACGGCCGCTATCTACAAGAGTCACACCTTCAGGGAACTCGAGCGCCGTAATGTTGCCGCCCGCTCCACTCAACATGGCAGGTGCTCGCGCAACCTTGGCGACGCGAATCTCGCCCGATGCATTTGCGCTCGCAGGGCGGGCCGAAGCAGCCGGCGGTGTAGAAGCGGCACTCGGAGACGCGGGCTTCCTGCGGTAGTCGGGGCATGCGGTCGCAGCCCCTCCTCGCGTTGCTTCGAACGGGAGGTCATATCCCTGCGCAAACTCGCCGTTCACTTGCGTGTTCGTGCCTGGCAAGTGATGTGGGACCACGCCTTTTGGCCGCTCGATTTCAGTGACCATCTCGCAGGGATACGGAGGGACGTTCTGGTGCAGATCGAGTTCGTAGTCGGTCGTGCGGATGAATGGCTCTGTCAGGTAGAGCCGGGTCGTTCACAATCGTGACGACGGTCAGAAAGTCGCCGTGACGTATCCAGTGCTCTGTGACGGTCGCAAGGTTGCTGCGGGAGTACCGTTGCGGCGGATATGTACCTTCCCTGAGATGGGAGACTGTGATCGTCAGCATGTCACTCCTCCCACTTGCCGGTGGCAAAGCCGCCCCAACTATGAAGCGCGTCGGACGAGGGGATGGCGGTCGGCCGTCTAGATAGACAGGGTTGTCAATCGACCGGAGCCATTCCGCATGGAACGCCGTGATCTCCCGTGTAAGCGGGTTTTCTTCCTTCCTGATCGTCAGCTGCGAGGCCCGCGCCAGATGTAGTCGGCCGAATGCGGACGACACTGCCATTCCGGCAAGGTCTGAATCGACGCGTCCCAACTGTCGGCACGGAGCCGTGCGGCATCGCTGATGGGAAGGCCGAGGTAATCACGCAGTAGCTCGGGGCCGGGTACCCGCTCAGGCTGATCTTCATGAAATCGTGGCGCCCACTCGCCGGAAAAATCAACTTGAGCAGACGCACGCAGCGGCAGACCGACCACGGCCGCCAGGAGCAATGCACGAACAACCGCAATGTTGTGCCGACAGGGCATGGCAAAGACCTCCGTGGCCCAGCAATGCTCGGGCTCCATAGTGTTCCACAAACACCCCGGACAGCGCGCGTGAGAAATATCAGGTCGACAAGGACCTTTGCAGCCGGGCGACTCGGGATGTATCGTTCTCAGCAGTCAGAGGAGCACACGATGCGTCCAGCCATTGGCCTCGCCAGTGATGCAGACGTTGCCGCAATCGCGGATCTCTATCGCCCCATCGTCGAGTCCACAGCGATTTCTTCGAGGACGGAACCACCCGACGAGGACGAAATGCCGACCGTATCGCCGAAACGCTGACGTCCTATCCCTGGCGTCGGTCTGCCGCATCGGCGGCAAGTGCGCTGGCTATGCCTACGCCACTAGACATCGCGTTCGCGGAGCCTACCGATGGTCGGTCGATACGTCCGTCTACGTTCACGAGGATTTTCGTCGTCATGGCGTCGGACGTGGGCTGTGCATCTCGTTGTTCGAATACTGTCCGCCCAGGGCTATTTCAACGCCTTTGCAGGAATTGCCCTGCCGAACCCGGCCAGTGTCGCGCTGCACGAACGGGTCGGCTTCTCCAGCCGCTCGGCATCTACCGCAATGTCGGCTACAAGCTTGGCGCCTGGCATGATGTCGGGTGGTGGCAGGCTGTCGCTGAGGAAGCACGAAATCAGCGCCGCAGGCGCCACTGGAACTTCCAGCTATTCAGAAGCAAAGCAATTGGGAAGCGCCCTGGCACTCGGACTACCCTGCCATCCGCGCCAAGGTGGCGTGAGCGATTCTTAACACTGATCGAGTCGCAGAGAGGGGGAACCGATGAGAACTACCGATAATCGGAATGGTCGCCCTGGTCCTGATCGCGGCCGTTCGAGCAACCATCGGAGTATCGCCAGCAGCCAGCGCTCAGGATCGTCCCGCTCACCCGCTCGTGACCCAGGGCCGAGCACGACCGATGGCGGGCCGAGCCTCGAATTGGGGGACGCTGGGGCCGAGACGATGAGATGGGCACGCTCAATCTCGATTACGCCAGCGAAGCGCAAAGCCGCCACAGCCCTCGTGAAGCAAGGCATCGCCGTATCGCTCGCGTCGAATGCCTTTACGACGAAGGGGATTGACGTGCCATGCCCGGTCAGAATGGGCGATGGTTACCGCGTCGCCGGCAGGCGCGACGGACCGAGTCGGGTACCCCGTGCATTCACGGAGCCGGCACGACACATCTCGATTCATTCGCCCACAGATTCTTCTGACGGCAAAATGTGGAACGGCCATCCGGCGTCGGAACTCGTGACGATTGGCAGGCGTGGAGCCGCCAGGAATTCCATCCCGACAATGAAAAACGGCATCGTCACGCGCGGGATCCTCCACGACATTCCGCGGCTCAAGGGCGTCCCGTACCTGGAGCCTGAACGAGAATCTTTCCGGAGGATCCGAAGCCTGGGAAAAGAAAGCGGGCGTCAAGGCTGACCCGGTGATGCACTCCTCGTTCGTTGGGGTCGGTGGACGAGGCGGGCGCAACTGGGAACCGTGGCCGATCGACGAGGGATCGGCAGGCCTCGACAATTCGGTCATTCCATGGCCTCAAGAAGCGCGACGTCGCGCTGCTCGGTTGGGAGACGCCGGGCTACATGCCTCAGCCGCCCGGAGATCTTCCGCGGATCGCGCTCCATGATTTCGCGCTCGCCATCCTGGGCATTCATCTCCTCGACCGCGCGGATTTCGACGCGTTGAGCGAAACCCGGCTGCCCAGAATCGTTGGGAGTTCATGTTGACCGTGGCGCCATTGCCGATACCCAAGGGCACCGGGTCACCAGTCAATCCGATTGCCATGTTTTGACCGCGGTTTTGCTCTTGACCGGACCCGGCACTAAGTCTGCGTGCAGAAAGTGCCCGAATTGCCTACCATGGTGCCCTGAACGGAGGCCTGATGGTGTGGTTCCGCAGGTCGTTGATTCTGCTCCACCGTTATCTTGGGATTGCCTTGAGCCTGCTGTTCGTCGTGTGGTTCGCGACCGGGATCACGATGATACGCGGGCGGGATGCCGCGCCTGACGCCGCAAATGCGTCTCGAGCGGATGCCTGGCCTCGATCTCGAGGCGATTCGGCTAAGTCCTGCCGAAGCGTTGGATCGGGCGGACCTCGAGTGCCACACCCGGGCGGGTGATCGCTGCTGACCGTCCTCGGCCGACCGGCGTAACTGACTCGCCTCGTCTGCGGGCCCAACGGCGGTGTTCGCCGACGCCGGTGATCTGCCGGCGGAGGTCGACCGCGACGGCGCCACGCGTGGATCGCCAGCCGCTTCATGAACCTTCCCGGAAGACAAGTTGGCGTACGATCGGAGTTCGTGACTCGACCCGACCAATGGACGATCCGCGCAGGGCCGCGACATGCCCCCAGCACCGGTTTCCGCGTGGACGATCCCGAGCGGACCGAGTGCCCTCTACGTGTCCGCCGAAGCTCTCGGAGAAGTGAGCGTCCTCACGACCCGCAAGAGCCGCACGCTCGCCTGGATCGGCACCATCCCTCATTGGTTCTATTTCGCGGCGCTTCGCCGCAACCAGCCGGTCTGGTATCCAGGTCGTCGTCGTGGACATCGGCGCTCGGCTGCGTCCTCGCCATTCTCGGTCTCGCGCTGGGCGTCACCCAATTCAATGGTAAACGCGCCTCGTCCGGATGACCAGCTTGTCGTCGCAATCCCCTACTCCGGCTGGATGCGATGGCACTACATCACGGGGTCGATCTTTGGCGTGTTCACGCTGACGTGGGTCTTCAGCGGGCATGTTGTCGATGGAACCGTTCGGCTGGGGCACCAATCCGGGACTCACGATTCCGACGCGATGCGATGACGGGGGCCTGTCGATCTCGCGTTTTCCGGTCAATGGATCCGGCAACCTGGTCGCGGCTCGCATCGACGGCCGCGCCATCAAGGAAGTCGAATTCGCCCGCATCCACAGACGAACGTAGCTACGTCGTTCGACCGGGACAGGATCCGGTCCTGGCGCTCGAGCGCCGCGAGCGACTTCACCAGCCCTACAACGTCGCCGGGAGGTCGGAGGGTGAGCGTGCTGCGTTGCGGCCCAGTCGCTCGAGGTCCGCAACGAACCGTTCAGCGTCGATTCTCTGTTGGCGCGTTTGAAGAGCGCTGCGCCCGGCGTGCCCCGTGCTGGAGGCTCAGCTGCTTCCCGAATACGATCTCTACTACTATTCACGCGGCCGTCAGACACCGTTGCCCATCCTTCGGGTGAAGTTCGGCGATCCCGATCGAACGTGGGTGTATGTCGATCCCGAGATGAGCCAGGTGGTCGCACGCATCCACCGGCCTCGACCGCGTTGAACGCTGGCTGTGCAACGGCCTTCATAGTCTCGACTTTCGTTCTGCACAACAGACGACCACTGTGGGATATCGGCGTAATCGCGCGTTGAGCCTGGGCGGCCCAGCTTCGAGCAGTATCGGCTTGTTCCTCGGGATCGGGCGTTCGCGACGAGGCGCGACGCGCCTCGTCAAGACAGTGGCCGGGGGAGACGCTCGGTCCCGGGCGGCGGGACGTCGGGCACGCCCTCGAGCCGTAAGGACTACATCACCCGATGTCCTGGGGCCGCCAGTTGCAGCGGGCCCAGGACGCCGGATATCAATCACTTTGGTTTGACGGTGAGCTGGATGGGCGCTTCCGCGTAGTCCTCGACGATCGGTCCACCGTCCGGCCTCGTCTCACACGCGCCGCGCCGGCCATGGTCCCCTTGCCCGTTCCCCTTGGCATCGATGTCGAGCTCGATGACCCCAACCTCGTAACCGGCCCTCGGCTCGCGTCCAGGCGCACCGCCGCCCACGAAGGGATGGGACGGTCGGTGCCGAGGACGAGAAGCGGGGTGGCCCCGGGCGCACGCGCGTATTTCAAGGCCGTCTTCCTGTCTCCGATCTGCACGTGGCCAATCTCCGGCAGCTTGCGCAGCGCGGGAAGGCAACTGCAGGTAGCCGCTGTACTGAAGTGCATCGGCAACCTGCTTGAAGTCGACGTCGTGCATCAGCTCATCGACATGGATCGTGACGGTTCCGGTCAACGCACCGTTGGCCCCGGATACCGCCGCGTTGGCGACCAGTGTTCTCGGGTAGGACTGAGCCCGGAACGGCGTTGGGTAACGCAGCAAGCGTGAGCGCCGTCAGCACGCACGCACCCCGAAACTCACGTTCATAGCGACCTCTTCAGAAGCGGAATGTCACACCGCCCGTAAGGTCGAAAGATTAGCATACTGCGCATCGCCGACCACGTAGCATCCCCAGTGCGGGTCGCACCACCAGCCGGCAGCGTCCGACTTGATATAAGCCGGCGTGAAGCGCATTCCAGCACGAATTCCGACGTGTTTTCCTGGATAGGCCTTAACCCCGAAGCCCCATGTGCTGGAGAACTTCGTCACTCCACCTAAATCGTTGCGGCCTGCCCATTGACCCGCGTAAAGTCCACGCCTCCATAGCTCGTCGCCCCGAAGCCGCCTAGCACGTATGGCACAACTTTGGCGTCGGATCCGCCAAAGTTGTAGGCAAATGCCCCATGGTAGGTATTCACCGAGATGTCGCCGATTTCACGCGTGTTCGTTCCACTGATCTCGAGCGTTGTGGGCTGATTGCCGTAGATGAAGCCAACTTCGCCTGGACCCGCCAAGATACCTATGTCGATTCCCCAACCAAATGAATCTTTCGGGTCGACACGATCGTAAAGGTTGCCGTCGCCCGCAAGGCGGGCATCCCCGCTGACGCCGTCGGCGAAAGTCCAACCCATGCAAAATGCCAACCTCGCCCTTTACTTGGGCGAATGCAGGGACAGCCCCTGTCAAGACCAGCAGTGTAAGACAGAATCCGATTCGTTTGAGCATCACTGGTCCTTTCTGTTCAAGAGCCACAAGGCCGCGACCCAAGGAGTGGGATCGCGCAATTGAGCTTTCTAGACCGCTCCCGTCACTCAACCCTTGGGGAACGATGAGACGGAAGCAGCAGCTGCATGCAACCTATATACGAATGGGAGCGCACAATGAAACAACGTCCGCGCGCCTCCTCAGCCTGCCTGAGCCGTTTCGGTCTCCATTCCTGCGGTGAACCGGGGTAGCAGTGGCAGTCGCGTCAGCTGAGACAAGCGTACCAGCAACGAGCGGACCATGCACCCTCGAACCGGCGATGTGCGAGCAAACGTCTGTTCGGACATGGTTTAGCTGAAAAGGACTAAGGAAACCGCAGTGGTGCATAGCCAGTCGATCCACGAAATGTTGTGGTCTGCCCGCTTAGCCTTGTGAGTGTCGCCCAACGAATCGTGGATCGGCTGCGAGCCGCTCTACTCTTGTGACCATCGGGATTTCAAGCGTTGGAGACCCATCAAGATGGTCGACGCTTCGGGAATGTTCAACGCACGTGCGACAGCAAAGAACACGAGACCATACGGCACAAAGTATGACAATGCCGGCGACGATTGGGTTCGCCGGCGACACCGCAATCTTGATGGCCCAGGCGACGACGGCGCCTGCCGCCGCCGCCAGTCCACAGTTGAATCTGGTAACCGGCCACGACAGGCCGGTCTGGCCGATGCGCGGCGACCAGACCGCCTGAGCATCAGCATCTCGACCCATCCTGCGATGCCTGCGGATATCGTCAATCCGGCAGCACCCACAGCGGAGCAATACCGAGGAGCCGCGGGAGCGGAATGGCAAACACATATCCGAGCACGGTCGTCAATACGACGCGGACCAGCGCGTATCGCAAAGGCGTTCGCGTATCTCGCATCGCGTAACACGTCGATGCGACGCGCAACCTCGCCAACGTTGACGCCAACAGCCCGACTGCCGATCCCGCGAGAATCCCCCAGACATACACCGCGTCGCTGCGCGGAAGCGACCGGTCTGGAAGGAGACGAAGCGGCCACGACATCGCCCAGCGCGAGAAACGCAAGAGACGAAGGCACTACGAAGAAGGCGATTTGTCGCAGGCCTGAATCGAGACGCCTGCGAATCGCTTCAGCCCCCGTTGCTTCCTCTTCCATGGCTCCCGACATCGCCGGCAACTCCGCCGCCGAGACCGAAACACCAAAAAGACTGACCGGTAGCGTGTACAGAACCTGGGCGTTCATGAGGCCGGTGACTGCTCCCTGTCGGCAACAAGCTGGCGAGCAGTGCATCGATGATGCGCGCTCACCTGCACGACGCCCCGACTGACCAGGACCGGTGCGAAATTTCGAGCGACGGAACGGACGTGATCCGAGGTGAGGTCGAAGGCGAATCGCAGATCGGGCGCCACTCGCAGCACGACTGGCAGTTGCACCGCAACCTGAAGGGCGCTGCCGACGACCGATCCCCAGGCCAGCAGCGAATGCTGAGACGCGGTAACGAAGAGTGGCCGCCAAAAGCCACGAGCGTGGCAATCAAGACAGCGTTCCACATCACCGGCGCCGCGTAGGACAGCAGAAACCGGTGGTGACTGTTCAAGACCCCAGGCACCACGCCGAGAAGACGAGCAAACCCGCCCCTGGAAACAACACGCGAACGAGCTCGATGGTCAGATCGCGCTTCTCGCCGCGGAATCCCGGAGCAATCAGGGCAATCATCAGCGGCGTGGCCGCGACGCCGACGAGAACAAGAACGGCCACTGCCAAGGCAAGAAGCGACGCGACTGCCCCGGCTACTCGGTCCGCATCGCGTTGCCGGGCGCGTGAGAGAAGCCCGGCGTAGACGGGGATGAAAGACGCCGACAGCGCCCCTTCTCCGAACAGGTTTTGAAGAAAATTCGGAATCCGGAATGCCGCGTTGAACGCGTCGGCCGCGTCCGATTGAAGCCCGAAGTAGTAGGCGAAGGCGCGCAGCCGAACGAGCCCGGCGAGCCGGCTGCACAGAATGCCCGCCGCGACGAGCGCGGCTTTGGAGTTGGTGCTCACTCAGTCAACGTCTTCATCAGGCGCAGCCTCGCCCGAGCGTGCCGCTCGACTTCTTCATGAGGTAGCTCTTGATGAAGACGTCGATGTCGCCGTCGAGCACGCGGTTGACATCGCCGACCTGTTCCTTCGTGCGGTGATCCTTCACCAGCTGATACGGGTGCAGGACGTAGCTGCGGATCTGACTGCCGAAGGCGATGCTCCTTCTTTACGCCGCCGATCTGATCGAGCTTCGCCTGGCTCTCCTTCATCTTCAGGTCGTAAGAGCCGCGACCTTGAGCACCTTCATCGCCGAGTCGCGGTTCCGGTGCTGCGACCGCTCGTTCTGGCACGAAACGACGATGCCCGTCGGGCAGGTGCGTGATCCGGACGGCAGAGTCGGTGACGTTGACGTGCTGGCCGCCGGCGCCGCTCGATCGGTACGTGTCGATCCGCAGGTCCTTCTCGTCGATCTCGACGTCCACGTCCTCCGGCAGCTCGGGCCAGACGTAGACCGATGCGAAGGACGTGTGCCGGCGCGCAGGCCTGGTCGAAGGGTGATATGCGGACCAGCCGGTGCACGCCCGCTTCGGCCGACAGCAGGCCGTAGGCGTACTCGCCGGCCACCGTGAAGGTGGCGCTCTTCAGGCCGGCCTCTTCGGCCGGCTGATAGTCGATCAGTTCGCGCTTGAACCCGCGCCGCTCCGTCCAGCGCAGGTATATCCGTCAGCAGCATTTCCGCCCAATCCTGCGACTCGGTGCCGCCGGCGCCGGGATGGATGGTGACGATGGCGTTCTTGCGATCGTGCTCGCCACCGAGCATCTTCTTGATCTCGGCCGCCTGCACCTGCTGATCGAGCGCCGTCGAGCGCCTGGCTGAACTCCGCGTCCACGGCTTCGCCCGCCTCGGACCATTCGACGAGAACGGCGAGATCGTCGCTCTTCTTGCGAAGCGACTCGATCAGCTCGCGGTCCTGTTCGAGCCGTCGTCGCCGCTGGAGCACTTTCTGCGCTTCGGCCTGGTCCTTCCAGAAATCGGGGTGGGCGGCGCGGGCCTCGAGCCGGGTCAGTTCTTCGTTGGGGCGGGCCGCTTCAAAGATAGCTCCGAAGGTCGGCAGCCCGTTTGGTCAGGTCCTCGTAGCGACGCATCAACTCGTCAACGGTAGGCATGTGAAAAGTGTCCTTCGTGTCTTCGTGGCTAAGAGACGTCTGTGCACTCCGCTGTTTCGGGAGTACCAGCATCACCAGCGTCACCAGTGCCCGACGTACGCGAAGACGTCACCGGTGCGTCCGTAGAACGTCGATGTCTTGAGAAGTCTTACCGAACCGACGAACACATCCGGACGAAAGATCTCGGTCTGCACGAGCACGCGCCCGTAGGGATCGACGATGCCGCTGATCCCGGTGTTGGCCGATCGGACCAGATAGCGCCCCTGCTCGATCGCCCGCATTGCCGCCTGCCCGAAATGTTGGTACGGCGCGGACGTCCGTCCGAACCAGGCATCGTTGGTAATCGTCGTGAGCAGCTCGCTGCCGCCTCGTATGAACTGACGCATGAGAGCGGGATAGACGACCTCATAACAGATCGCCGTGCTGATCCGATGTTCTCCAAGCGGCAGCAACACCGCACGCTCACCTGGCGAAAAATCCGAGACCGCTTGCACGAGCGGTGCCGCAAAGAAGAGCGCACGCTTCATCGGCACGTACTCACCGAATGGCACGAGATGGATCTTGCGATAGACGCCGCCGGTGGTGCCGTCAGCCTGAACGAGAAAGGCCGCGTTGTAGTAAGCTTTCTCGACGCACCCGCCTCCCGCTGATCGCTGCCCAGAAGCATCGACACACGAGCCTGCCGTGCCAGGGTTCGAACGATGTCGGCGGCTGGACGATCTTCGTCAAAGAAGAACGGCGTGGCCGATTCAGGCCAGAGCACGCAGATCGGCGCCCCGCCGATGGCCTGGCGGGTCATGCGCAGATATTCCTGAAAGATCGACGCGGCCCGGCCGGCAACCCATTTCTCGCCCTGCTCGACGTTCCCCTGCACGACCCCGACTTTCAGCGGCTCACCGACCTCAGTCAACGTTCCGCGAGCAACCCGCAGGCTGCCCCACGTGGCCACAAGCAGTACGATCGAGGCCACCGATGCCAACGCTGCGACCCGTTCCCGCTTCGACGTCGTGGCAACGGCGAACACCGCAGTGGCGCTCACCGTGGCCACGAGCGCTGACACGCCGTACGCCCAGGACACTCGCCAGCTGGGCCACAGGCAGGACCGTCACCCGGCTGTGCCCGAGTAGCGACCACGGGAAGCCCCCCTGGTGGCGTGTGGGTCCGCCCTAACTCCGTGGCCACCCATACGAACGGCGCGACCAGCAGTCCGCGCACGCCGGAGACGAGAATGATCCGGTGCATCGCGACTGCGAAAAGCGCCGGAAAGAGGCGCCATGTAGGCGATCAGCAACCCATTGACGAGCACCCCCACCCACGAGTCCAAACCGCCGTAGGTCACCATGACATGGGTGATCCAGCGTAACGTGCCGCCGAAGTACCTGGCTCCGGTCGTCGCACCGAGCGCAAAAGCATGGACCAACGTGTTCTTTCGACCGGCGAGCGGGTTGTTCGTCTCCTGGTCGGGCTGCGGACCGATCAATCAAGGCCACCAGCAAGGGGGCGAGCGCGATCCAGCCGCAGGCAGGATGACCGAACTTGGGAAAGCTGGAGGGCGAGCAACGCGCCCGACGTGATGGCTAGCAGGTAATCCAGGGCGTGAACTGCTCTTCCTTCTGCAGTTTGGTGGCAACCGCCTCCGCTTCGTGTCGCGTCTTGAACTCTGCCGACGCGCACGCGGTAGACCGACGGCCGCACCGGCGGCAGGTTTCATGACTATGCGCGGCGTAGCCGCGAGACGACAGACGCTTGGCGATCGCCTCGGCTTCCCCACGCTCGCGCAGCGCCGTCACCTGCAGTGCGAAGCCATTGCCTGCCGGCTCCGTTGAAGCCGCAACTGAATCAGTGGCGGCGGGCTGTTTGCAGCAACGGTCAGAGACAGGCGAGGGCGGAGCAGTCACACGCGGCAGGCCCGATTTCTCTGTCGCGGCAGGTTCCTTACGAGCCGGTCTTTCCACAGCTGCCGGTGGAGGAGCTGAATTCGCCGGAGCTTTCGAGCCCACCTTCAGGTCGTCGGCAGGCTGGTTCTTCTTGTCGAGACGATCGAAGTAACTCAACTCGTCGACCGCAGGCGGTGCTGCAGCCGCCGTTGGATCGGATCCCGCGGGCGCGGAAGCGGCTTCTCGCGACGCTGGAGTGTCGGGCGCCGCGACCGGGGCGCCCGCCGCGTCGGCGCAGTGACTCGGCTCGGTCGGCTCGAACGCCTCGCCCCACCAACACACCGCACAGAAAGATGACTACGGACACGACCGTTGCGGCCATGACCAGGAACACCAACTGTTTGCCGTTCAGTTGAATCTCGTGGAAGCCGTCGTCTTCAGTCGCGTGAGCCACTGCGCGTGATTGTAACACGTCAGCGTGCGCGGATGCTTGTTGTGCGCGCCAGCACAACCCCGCGTTGCATCAGGCTTCGATCTGATTTCGGTTCAGGAGATCGACTCTGATGGCGCATGTCGGCTCACCTTTGGCACGACACGTCACCACCTCCTGCCGCAGCGCTCTCATGTCGAAATTCGTCAAGAGCCGGGTAAACGCGGCGGCGTAGAAGCCGCACAGCGGGTAAGAGATCGGTTCGCGCACGGTAAAAAGATCGAGGCGCGCACGGCGATATCAGCGGTCCTTCTTCGGAGACGAGACCTGACGTGGCTGCCCCCATAGCTGGAGCGGACGACTCTTCTACCGACGCGCATCAGGGAGACGGCCGCGCAGCCGCTCAGGTGCGGCTTTGAGCACCGCGCGCTCGAACCCACCCATCGAGTCGACGGTCCAGTCGGCCGCATGCTCGCCGGCGCGTGTGGTGATCGCTCGATAGACGTCACCGCGGACCTCTGGTGGTCTTCGTCTTCCCCTTTTTCTTCACGGAGAAAGCTCAGGACAGCATAGAGCGGGGCCAGGCCGATGGTGCCGTCGCGCAAGCCTTTCGAATGCAGCCAGTTCTCATAGAAGCTCAGTCGATCAGGGAAGAATGTCGGCGATGCCTTGGTGCAGGCTGGCGACAAGAACTCGGCCAATCCGGTTTCACTCATGCGTCAAGGCCTCGAGCGAGGTAAGATCAGCGCGCAATGTGGAGCGCGGCAATTCTTGCGGGCGGTCGGGCTCGACGCTTTGGCGGTCGCGACAAAGGCGCGCTCATCGTCGAGGGTCGCTCGGATACGCGATCGGCAGATCGCCGAACTGGGAAACTGACGTCCGACATCATGATTGTCGGCGGACACGTCTCGCCGATACCCGCGTCGGTGCGAGTGGTAGCCGACCGGTTGGCTGATTGCGGACCGCTCGCCGGCCTCCAGGCGGCACTCGAAGAAGCCAAAGGCGAGGCAACACTCATCGTTGCCTGCGACATGCCGTGCTGTCGGCGCCGTTTCTCGATTATCTGCTGTCGTTGACGCGAGAGGCCGACGCTGTCGTTCCCCGCACGGAGCGCGGTTATCATCCCTTGTGCGCGGCGTACCCCGCGCGTGCCTCGAGCCTGTGGCGGTGCGACTGGCCAACGGCGAGCTGAAGATGGTCGATTTTCTGAACGACATGCGCGTTCGCACCGTCACGACGGATGAAATCAATGGCTTCGGCGACCACGGTCGGATGCTCGCCAACGTGAACACGCCGTTAGATGCGGCGCCCTCGAGGCGCTCCAAGGTCACCAACCGTAATCGTAACACGAGCTTACCGCAGCGTCCGCACATGGCGGACCTAAACTGCACATGATTCTTGCCGTTCAACGTGTCGTCCACGATCACATCGCGCGCGCCATCGGCCAGCGCTACGGGGTGACCGACATCCCTCCATTTGCGGTCGAAGTGCCTCCCAATCGATCGCCTTGGCGATCTGGCGGTCCCGGTGGCATTTCAGCTCGCCGCGCGCCCTTCGCAAGGCGCCCCGGGCGATCGCTCAAGATCTGGCCGCGGACATCAACGGGGTGCCGGGAGTCGAACGCGTTGTCGCCGCGCCGAATGGATATCTGAATCTCTATCTCGAACGGCGCTTCGTTTCTGATCGCGCGGCTCCGAAACGAAATCCCGGCTTCCGCTCGGCTCGTCCGACAAGACGATCGTCGAACACACCGCGATTAATCCGAACAAGGCGGCTCACATCGGGCATCTACGCAACGCCGCTCTTGGCGATACACTGGCCCGCGTTCAGCGATTTCGTGGCGATGCCGGTTGAAGTGCAGAACTACATTGACGACCTTGGCGTTCAGGTCGCGGATATCGTCGTCGGCCTGCAGGTATTCGAGGGCCACTCTCTCGATAATGTCCGCGCGATAGCCGACTCGACGCGTTTCGACTACTACTGTTGGGATCTCTACGCCAAGGTCACCGATTGGTGCGAGACAGGACCGCGAGCGACTTCGCGACTCGCGCTGCCGTGCTGCACGACCTGGAGAGTGGCGACAACGCGTCCGCGGACGCGCGGCGGCGTTCATCGTCGACCGAATCGTCCGTGCTCACCTGAAAACGATGGGTCGCCTGGGGATTGGATACGACCTGCTGACCTATGAAAGCGACATTTTGCGTCTGCGGTTCTGGGGCGCGAGCGTTTCGAGATCCTCAAGGCGAGCGGCGCGATGTTTCTGCAGACCGAGGCGCGCCTGGCCGGCTGTTGGGTGATGCGGATCGAGGAATCGTCAGAGGTCAAGCCGGACGAGCCGCCGCGCGATTCTGACGAACCTGAAGGGCGAGAGAAAGTCATCGTTCGGTCGAACGGCGCTGGTGACCTACGTTGGCAAGGACATCGCGAATCAACTCTGGAAGTTCGGCTTGCTCGGACGCGACTTCAACTATCGGCGGTTCGGCCGGAACGAAGACGGCCGACCGCTTGGTCGACCACGTCTGAGCCTGGTGAACGGGACGCGCCTTCGTTCGGGAAGGCCAAGCGCACCTACAACGTCATCGACTCGCGACAGATGTGCCTGCAGGCGCTCTTGAGCCAGGCGCTCAAGACGCTGGGGCACGAGGAAGAAGCCGAGAACTCGATTCACTTCTCGTATGAAATGGTTGCTCTGTCACACGACACGGCCCGCCAGCTTGGATACGTGTCCGGACGACAATGCCGGAAGCGCCGAAAAGCCCTTCGTCGAGGTCTCTGGCCGCAAGGGACTGGGAGTGAAGATCGACGACCTCCTCGACCTGCTGATCGCAAAAGCGTCGAGCGAAGTGGGGAAACGCAACCCGGAGTTCTCGCCCGACGAGTGTGCCGGTGCGGGTTCCGACATTGCGGTCGCAGCCATCCGCTACTTCATGCTCAAATATTCGCGCGGCAAGCTGATTGTCTTCGATATCGAGGAAGCTCTGAATTTCGAGGGTGAAAGCGGGCCGTACTGCAGTACGCGGTGGTTCGAGCAAACAACATCTTTCACAAGCTCCAGGAACGGGAAAAGCTGACAGAAGCCGACGTTCTCCGGACACTCGATGCCACCGACGCCGAGGAGCTCGCTGGGGACCAGAACGTCATCTGGGAGCTCGTGTTCGAGGGCGGCGCGGTTGGACGACGTCGTGGAGCAGGTGGGTGCGTTCGCTCGGATTCTCGGTGCTGGCCAAATACGCCTTCGGCCTGGCCCAGCTCTTCAATGCGCTTCTATCACCGGTATCCGATTCTTAACGAAGATCGCGTGGACAGGAAGCGGTGGCGGGCGGCGGGCGTCGCCTACGTCCGGAGCCAGCTCACCAAGGCGCTCGATCTCATGGGGATTGCGATGCCCACGCGGATGTAGCAGCATTGCGCTGACTCGCCCGAGGGACACCTCAGACACAAGGTAAAGACGGTGCTTCCTCTGTGTCCGGTGTGTCGTTCGGGGTGAAAGGCCGTCTATATGGCGCTGATCGGAATTACGGCATGCGGGAAGCTCGAGGATTACCGCCAGGCGGTCATCCACGTGGGCGGTGAAGTGCGCATTCTGGAGCGGTCGATGACTCACTGGCGACGCGCTGAACGGTATCGGCGGCTTACTGCTGACCTGGAGGTGGAGACGTCGAGCCAGCGCGGTACGGCGAAGAACCCCATCCCGGGCCTCGTCGATATCGAACCTCTACGCGACGAATTTGAAATCGCGCTCGTTCGTGAGGGCCCGGTCCAGGAACCTTCCGGTTTTGCAATCTGCCGAGGTCTGCAACGTCCTGAACGTGGCGTTCAGGGGCACTCTCGTCCAGGACATTTCCCACTCAGGTTCCAGGCGCGCTGGAACACAGATTGGCGGTCCCACCTCATGAAGCGTTTGCGCTGGCCCACGAAGTGTGGATCGACAAGGACACCAAACTCGCTCGTCTGATGAGCGAGCGCCTGGGCAGTGCGGATACCTGCGAGGTGAACAGCCGTCATCATCGAAGCTGTGAAGCAGGTCGCCCCGAACTTCCAGCGTTTCAGCCACCGCGCCCGACGGCGTCATCGAAGCGATTGAAGATCCCACCGCGCCGTTTTGCCCTCGCCGTCCAGTGGCATCCCGAGAATTTCCTGGAGGACCGGCGAGTTCCGGCCGTTGTTCGAGACGTTCGTCGAGACAGCTCAGATGAGTCAAAACCCCAAGACTTGAGGTGCGCCATGCACCGTGTCTGCCTGCTCTCGTGTTCGTTGCGGGCCTGCTTCCATCCACGTTCGTGCCGCTCCTCGGCGCCGAATGGAGCCCACAGCGTGCGGCACAGTACTCGACGCTCGTCGAAAGCGTGGTTCGCCTGGAAGCCGGCCGCTTCGCCAGACGGTCCCTGCGTCTCCTGTCACACAGGCATGACGTATCTGCTCGCGCGCCCGGCTCTCCGGCGCGCGCTGGGTGAAACGCAACCGACGATGTTCGAAACAGGGGCTGCTCGATCGGCTCCGCGCCAACGTAGGTGCGAAACCGGAAGGCGCCCTTCAGGGTGTCGAAACGGTTTTCGCCGCTCTCTTCCTGGCGCAGCAGGATGCAGGAAAGGTCGTCGGCTCCGAGACTCGCCGAGCGTTCGATCAGTTGTGGGCACTGCAGCTCGACGAAGGGGCGACAAAGGGCGCCTGGCAGTGGTATCCAGTCAACCTGGATCCGTCACGAGCATTCCCGCGCGGACTTTTTCGGCGCTTCGCTCGCGGCGCTTCGCGATTGGAACGATGCCCGACGGCTACGCCCAGACGCCAGAGTACGCGAGCACCTTTCGGCGCTCTTCGCGTAGCTTCGAGACAGGGGCCGACGTGCAGCGTCCGCTCCACGATCGCCTGGCACGGCTCTGGGCTTCGTCCAAGCTGCGAAGCGTCCTGCCCGACCAGTCCCGAAAGGCGTTGATCGAAGAGACCTTCGGAAAACAGCAAGCCGACGGCGGTTGGAGCATCGAATCGCTTCGGGCCCTGGACGCCGCATCCCGACGCGCCGCCCTCACACGGCAGCAACAGCTTTGCCACGGCTTTTGCGACGTGCCGTGCTCGGACGGGCGGGCACCGCGTCTTCGCATCCCGGCATGTCGCGCGCGCTGGCGTGGCTGAAGTCGCACCAGGACCAGAATCTGGAGCGTGGCACGCCGATTCGATGAACAAGCGCTATCCGGCGGATTCGATGCAAGTGCTGTTCATGCGGGACGCTGCAACCGCCTTCGCGAGCCTGGCGCTTCTTGAAGCCGGTCAATGACTAGAACGTTCGGGGCGCGGTCGAAGACCACCACGGTCTCCACATGTGGCGTGTTCGGGAACATGTCGAACGCGTCGACGCGCGTGATCGCGTAACCGGCATCGACAATCTGCCTCGAGTCGCGCGGCGAGCGTCGCGACGTCACACGAGACATAGACGATGCGGCGCCCATCAAGATGCACGAGGTCCTCGAAGGGCCTCGCTGGACATTCCAGTTCGCGGCGGATCCACAACCACGACGTCGGTGCCTGATGGCGCCGACCAGGCGAAGATCTCGACCGCCTGATGAAGCGGCTCGATCGACGGTCCAGCCACGGCGGCGTTCGCCGCCAAATCTTCAGCCGACGACACGGTCGCCTTCGACAGCCGTGACCGTCGCGCCTGCGTGCTCTGCGCTCGACGCGATGGCAAACAGACCGACGCCCGCGTAGAGATCGATGAGTCTGGCGTTCAGTGGAGCTGGGCAATCACATGCGTCACCAGATCGCCCAGCAGAAACCGGTTTCCCTGAAAAACGTCAGGACGTGGCGACGAAGCCTGATCGGCGGACAATCGGGAAGCGCGAGTGCGTCCGATACGTAGGCACTTCCGGACAGCACGCGCACGATGCCGGGACTCTGGCTCGCAACGGTCAGGCCCGTCAGGCCGCCGGCAGACAGCACCTGCTCAAGCCAGCCTCGGTCGCCCTCCAAGTCGCTCGGTCCAGCAAAATGCACGACGCGCTCCGAAGCGTCCACGTTTTCCGCAATCTCGATCTCGCTGGCACTTCCCGCGGCAGCCTGCAACGCGGTCTCGAGACGCTCGACGACGATCGCACGTCTCAGGCAGAAGCTGACCGCTCGATCTGGCATCGCAGACCTCGTGCGTCCCTTCGCGGAAGAAGCCGATCCGGCGATTGCGGACGTGCAATCGTGCTCGCATGCAGTGCCCTGAACGGGCGACGCAGCAACGGCTGAAACGTCGGGTGCAGGCTGTCTCCTATTCGGACGAACGCATCGCGAATCACCTGCGCCTTGATCTCGAGCTGCCGTTCGTAGGCGATGTGGGCATAGAGGCAGCCACCGCACAGACGGTCGGCCGCAATGCCCCGCCGGTCGGGAGACGCCTGCTCCGGCTCGATCGTTTGCGCAAAGGCGACTCCTGCCGATCCGGTCGATGCGGGCGACGACTCGTTCGCCGGGGATTGCGCCGTCGACCAGGACGACTCGGCCATCGACTCGGGCGATCATGCGGCCTCCACGGCAGGCTTTTTCGATCGCAAGCGACAGTGTCTGGCCGACAGCAAGCATTTGATGAGTTCGCGGCCGCGTCAATCGAAGGTCAGTGCCGGCAGGCCGAAATGCTCCCGAAGCAGACGATCGAAGGCCAGTTCGCGGGCTCGAGTCAACGCTTCAGGCCTCATGCGATCGCGAAACCCTGCGAGCTCGACGTCGGCTTGTCGCCTGAGGCGTGGCGGTCATCGGCTCGTCAAGCGCCGCGCGCGCGGTCTCGAGCAGACGACCTTCCAGCTCGGACAGCCGGGCCAGGAGCGCCTGTCGAGCTTCTCCGCGAAGCCCGTGGGTGGCTCCGCGGGCGACGTCGAGGTTCGCCGGCAACCGAATCGATCACGCGATCGAACTCTTCACCAATGGTCCCCCGCGCTCGCGCCGATGTCCAGTCGCAGTAGCGCCCGCTCTAGGTGGGCGGGAAGCGACGACGTCGATCGTTTCCGCTCGCTGCTTTCGTGCGACTCCTGAGAGACATCCGTCGCCTCAGCCGGAAGCCCGATGGCCCTGCGCCACTCGTCGAACGCGTCGAGCACATCGGCTTCGCAGAAGTCGATCTTCAAGGGACGCCGACGGCCACCCTTGCGATGATATCGCTCGAAGCAGCGATCGATTCCGCTGAACGCGATTCGGAGGAACGCCCTGAGCGGCCCAGCCCGAAACCAGATCGAACGACGGCCCGACTACGCGAATCAGGTGACCGTCATTCTTCCGGCACAGGTAGGCTTCAACGTCCCGGCAGTAGTCCGCGGTCTGCAATCTGAAATCTGCACTCTCAGGAACGTCGATTCCGCTCCCAGATGATCCGCAGCCCCTGAAGCGTGATGTCCGGCTCGACGGTGTGAAAGACCGTTGTCTCGGGGACAATCAGCGGCGCCAGTCCTCCGGTCGCGATCGAAATCGGGCGTCCGCCCAGCTCGTCCGAAATCCGCCGCACAAGGCCCTCGACCATTCCCAGATATCCGTAGAAGAGACCGGACTCTATCGCGTGCACCGTGGTTCGTCCAACGACCGTCTTCGGCTTTGTACGTCGACTCGCGGGAGTCGCGCGGCGCGCTGGAACAACGCGTCTGCAGCAATCTGCGGCCCGGGACAAATGACGCCTCCCAGTGCTCTCCCTTGACCGTGATCGCGTCGAATGTCGTCGCCGTCCCGAGGTCGGCGACAATCAGCGGCTCTCCGCGAACTCGTCCGTACTGTTCGTGCGCAGCGATGCTGTTCGCGATGCGATCGGCTCCAACTTCGGATGGGCGCTCGTGCAGGATCGGCATGCCTGCGTTGGTTCGCGGATCCACCACCAGCGGGTCGCGCCCGAAGTAGCGCTTCACCATTCCAATCATGATCGGTGTGAGTGGTGGAACGACAGAGGCGAGCACCACCTGGTCGATCGCGTCAAGATCGATGTGCTCGTGACCGATCAGCCCGACTACCATGAACCCGACTTCGTCGGCCGTCCGTTCGCGGAGCGTCAGGGAGCCGCCACGTCGCGCGCAGCTGTGCGCCTTCGAAGACGCCCAAGACGATGTTGGTGTTGCCGACGTCAATGGCTAATAACATAGGTGCACAAGGTGATCGGGGCGCACAGGGTGCTGGGGTGCTCAAGGTGCCCAAGTTAGTTCTCCGCCAACGATGCGTTCGATGCCGTGAGTGACCTGCACCAGCAACGCGCCCCGATCGTCGATTCCAGCCGTGACGCCCGTCTTGATGCCTTGTGGAGTCTTCCAGGACACGTGCGCGCCCTGGCTTGTCGGCGCGCGGGCCCGCCAGGCGTCGAGAATAGCATCGAACCGGCCGGTCGAGCAGGTCCCGATAGCGTCGTGAAACCGCGGCGAGCGTCTCTCGCACAGAGGGCGGCCCTCTCGACGAGCCGACCGGTTTCCGACTGAAGGTCAGTCGCGCGATCGCTCAATTCGGGTGGATAGGCGTTCGCACCGACATTGATGCCATATCCCAGGATGACCGGCATCGCGGTGCGGCTGTCCCGCTGTGCATTTGACACTCTCTCAGCCAAAATGCCGGCGAGCTTGCGGCCGCGCACGATTAGATCGTTCGGCCACTTGATCTCCGCTCGGATCCCGCCACCGTGTCGATGGCGTCGGCCAGCGCCACTCCTGACGCCAGCGTGAGGAGGCTGGTCACTCGATCGTGTTCTGCACCGGCCGCAGGAGGCTTGAGAACGATCGACACATACAGGCCCGTGGCGGGCGGCGAAAACCACGTCCGACCGTAGCGGCCGCGTCCTGCCGTCTGTTCGTTCGCGACGACCACCGTGCCTTCTTCAGCATCTGCTGCCAGTTTCATCGCGACATCGTTGGTCGGAACCTATGGTGTTGAAGAAGACGACATGCCGCGCAAAGGCCAGAGACGCCTCTGGGTCTCCCGAAGCGCATCCGCGAAAGTCGGGAGGGACCGGATCACCGCCTGACACCATGCCGTCCCTGAATTGCGCGACTCACTTCTCGCTCGAGCGTCATACGGGCTCGATTTCGAAACTGATGTCGACGGCAGGTGCCGAGTGTGTCAATGCACCGACTGAAACGTAGTCCGCGCCGGTCGTTGCCAACTCAGGCAGTCGATCGAACGTGATGCCGCCGGAGATCTCAATCTTCGCTCGACCCTTGGCCCGCCGAACCGCTTCGAGAATGTCGTCGAGTTGGCATGTTGTCGACGAGCACAGTGATCCACCCGCATCTCGAGCGCCTCATCGAGTTCGGCAAGGCTTTGCGCTTCGACTTCGATGGGAATGCCAGGCTGACGTTCCCGCATCCGCCGGAACGGCCTCGCGCACACCGCCGGCTAATCGAACGTGGTTGTCCTTGATGAGGACGGCGTCCGAACAACCCGACTCGGTGATTCGTCGCGCCGCCGGCGCGAACGCATATTTCTCCAGCGCGCGAAGTGTGGGCGTGGTCTTTCTCGTGTCGAGCACCGTCAAACCGTTGCCGGACGCGGCAACGAACCGGCTCGCGCTGTGTGGCAATACCAGACAATCGTTGGAGGAAGTTCAAGGCGGTGCGTTCGCCGATGAGCAGGGTTCGCGCCGACGCTGCGACCTCGGCGATCGACTCGCCCGGCCGACAGCGGTCACCGTCATGTTTGTGAGACGTAACGACCAGATCCGGTTCCATCTGACGGGAAGCTTCGAGAGCCACATCGAGCCCCAGCGAGCACGCAGTCGGACTTGGCGACAAACACGCCGCGCGCGCATGCTGGTCAGGTCGAACCGTCGCTTCGGTCGTGATGTCGCCGCGATCCGACATCCTCCTCGAGGGCTCGCCGGACGATGTCGCGTGCGACTGCGAGGGTCCAGTGGTGTCAGCAATCACACACGCCGGAAAGCCGAGAAGAATTCCGCCACAAGTCACTGAGTCACGAGATCAGCAGCGAATCTCGAGCGGTGACGGTCTTCGTCGGTCGCCGCAACGCGGCGCGCCACTCGCCGCTGGGTACCTGATGACTCTGTGGCCGCAAGTCCTCCGTGTCCCTCGCGCGTCCTCGCTGGTCAAGAACTCCTTCCCGCCGACCTGAACTCCACGTCAACCGACAGAGTGGGCTGCGCGACGCGCTCGAGCAGCGCGATACGCCCCGCCGATCGCAGGTCGGCCTCGATGGCAGTCAAGTGCACGAGGTTGTCCGAGCTGTCGGCTATCACCGCCCGAACGATCGGCACCTTCAGCGGATTGCTTGGCCTCCGATCGTCGCTTACGAACTTCACCGAGCAGCACCGTGGCGTAATCCCATTTCCGATGTTCGTCGGGTGTAACCTCGCCGGCCAATCTCGTCAGTTCTTCGGGCATCGGCCAGGGCGCTCGATGGATCGACCCATCACGCCACCAGGACCATACCTCTTCGGTCACGAAGGGCAGAAACGGGGCAAAAAGCCTCACATACACCGACAGCTGCGGCAACCAGCGCACTGTTCGCCGATCCTGCGCCGGCCGGCCCTGCTCCCAGCAACGCCGTCCTTTGACGAATTCCAGGGTAATCGTCGCAGAAACCCCAGAACTCGCGCTCGACACGCTCCAAAACGCGTCCGTAGTCATGCTGTTCGAGAAGCGTGGTGGATTCGGCAACCAGGTCGCCGAGGGTGGGACAGCATCGCGCGATCGACCGTCGCGGTAATCCCCGCGGCGACCGGCTCAGCCGTCGAGGCACGAACCGCGAGGCGTTCAGCAGCTTGATCGCCAGCCGCCGGCCGATCCGTCATCTGGTTCGTGTCGAACGCGTGTGTCGGCTTCCGGGCCTGCCGCTCGCGGCCCAGTAGCGCACGGCGTCGGAACCGTGCTCCTCGAGCAACGCCATCGGGCGTCACGACGTTGCCCTTCGACTTCGACATCTTCTTCCGGTCGGGATCGAGCGACGAATCCGGAGATCGCCGCGTGAGCCCACGGCAGCGAGTCGTGCTCGAGCTGCGACCGCAAGCACCGTGTCGAAGAGCCACGTGCGGATGATGTCGTGCGCCTGCGGACGCAAGTCCATCGGAAACGTGCGCGCGAAGAAATCGGGATCTGCTTCGCCAGCCGCAGACGATCTGCGGCGTCAGCGACGAGGTCGCCCATGTGTCCATGATGTCGGGATCGCCGGCGAACCCGCCTGGCTGGCCGCGCTGGTCGGCGCGATAGCCGTCGGAGCACGTCGGTCGACGGATCGACCGGCAGCTGCGATCTCGCCGGCGACAACGGCGTGCCTCGTAGTCGACGCGTCCGCCGCCGTCGACCGGGTACCAGCACCGGAAACGGCACGCCGAAGAACCGCTGCCGGCTGACGCACCAGTCGCCGTTCAGGCCGTTGACCCAGTTCTCGTATCGCGCGCTGCATGTACGCCGGATGCCACTCGAGCTCGCGCGCCGCGGGCCAGCAGCGCGTCCCGAAACTCAATCGTCTTGAATGAACCACTGGCGGCTCGTGACGATCTCGAGCGGCCGATCGCCCTTCTCGTAGAACTTGACGGCGTGCGTGATCGGCCGCGGTTCGCCGATCAGGTCGCCGGACTCTCGAAGTTCATCGACGATCTTCGCGCGGGCCTTGCAGCCGACAGGCGCGACGAGTCGCGTCATAGTGACGCTGGCGCCGCGCAGGATCGACCGATGTCCCAGCCCGGTTCGCCCCACGTGAACCGGCGCGCAGCGTGCCATCGGCTTGCACGATCGCGCGCACCGGCAGGCCCAGCTCGCGCCACCAGGTCACGTCGGTGAGGTCGCCGAACGTGCAGATCATCGCGATGCCGCTGCCCTTTCTGCGGATCGGCCAGCGCGTGCGCCTGATCGGCACGCGCACTCGAACAGCGGCGTCACGGCATCGTTCCCGAACAGCGTGTTGATAGCGCGCATCGTCCGGGTGCGCGACGAGCGCCACACACGCCGGAATCAGCTCGGGCCGCGTCGTCTCGATCTCGACGAACGCACGGCCGATGCGCCCGACGCCGCTTCATCGATTCCAACCGAAGCGAATGCGATGGTAGGCGCCCGGCTGTCTCCCGGTCTTCGAGCTCGGCCTGCGCGACGGCCGTCCTGAAATCCACGTCCCACAGCGTCGGCGCTTCGAGCTGATAGGCCTGTCCCCGCGTGCGAGCATGCGCAGGAACGCCAGCTGCGAAGCGCGTTGTGCTCGCCGATCGATAGTCGCGTAGGTCAGCGACCAGTCGACCGAGAGGCCGAGGTGCCGCCACAGTTGCTCGAAAGCCTTTTCGTCTTCAGCGGTGAGCTGCGCGCACAGCTCGACGAAGTTCGGCCGCGATACCGAGACCGGCCTGTTTCCCTGGCTTGTCGGGCGGCGACGAACGACGGATCGTATGCGGCAGCGACGGATCGCACCGCACGCCGTAGTAGTTCTGCACGCGACGCTCCGTAGGCAGGCCGTTGTCGTCCCAACCCATCGGATAGAACACCGCTTTGCCGCGCATGCGCTGAAAGCGCGGCAATGATGTCGGTGTGCGTGTAAGGAAAGACGTGGCCGACGTGGAGCGACCCACTGACGGTAGGCGGAGGAGTATCGATGGAAAAGACATCGCCCGCGCGGCCGCGTGGCATCGAATCGATACACGCCCTGGTCTTCCCAGCGGACCATCCATTTCTCTTCGAGCCCTTCCAGCGCCGGCTTTTCCGGAAGGCGCAGGTTCGAGGGATCGATGCCTGTCAACGATGTTGGCATCCGGTGATCATCTTTGGGTTAGGTGCACAGCGGGCAAGAAGCGGCAAGCCGCTACTTAATCGACCCTTTGATCCCGCTCGATCTCCTCGCGAACCAGCCGTTCGGCAGTCGACGACACGAGATCGATGACCGTCTCGCGCAAGGCCTGGTTTGACATCCGTTCCAGCACGCGCGCGGCAATACGGTCTACGAGCTCGTCACTGATTTGCGCGTCGGGAGAAAACGCTGTCAAGGGCGAGGCAAAGGTTGTCGCGGCCTGTAGTTGCAGACCGGTCGTTTCTGAAGGCGCGCTGCGGCGATCAGCGCTGCAAAGGCCTCGGCCAGTTCCGGCAGAGTCTGGCTCTCGGCGAGCGCACGGGAAAGCGCCGGATTCGACGCAGCGCCCGGTTCCGGCGCGACGGGTCTTGGGGAGGTTCGCTATCGCCGCATCGACCTGGTCGAGGAAGTCGTCCAGCGAATCGGCAAACAGGCGGCCATCGTCGTCCCCTCGATCGGACCGGTGTGAAACCGGCCGCAGGATCCTGGGTTCTGGCGAGCGCTGTACTCATGCGGTTTTCTCTTCGGCTTGCGTGGGTGCCACCGATTCGGCGGGATCGCTTCCCAGCAACTCCTTCACACGGACGATGACCGCCTGCGGCTCGAAAGGCTTGACCAGCACATCCGTCGCAAGTGCTTTCCGTAACCCGGTCCTGATCGACAGGCTCGAAGGCTCCGGCCAGCAGCAAGACCGGAATGTGTGCGAGTTGTGGCGACTTCTTGACGTAGCTCGCGACTTCGTAACCGTTCTTGCCCGGCATCGCCACATCGGCAAGGACGATGTCCGGTGGATGCACGTCCATGCGCGCGATGGCCTGGTCGCCGTCGCCGACGGCGACGACCTGGATGCCCTGGTCGGCAAATGTCAGTTTGATTACGCGCTGAATCGAGGGGCTGTCGTCGGCCAGAAGCAGGGTCCGGGGCACGTCGCTTCTATCGGCTCACCGGACTGTAGCCTTTAGAGGTCAGAGCGATTGTGCATTTCGCGTCACGTCGTCGCGCTTGCGCCACGAACATTCGTGCGAATGAATTCGATGATGTCCTGCATGGGTGTGCCCGGCAGGAAAATCCCCTTCACCCCCACTTCGCGCAGCTTGGGAATGTCGACGTCGGGAATGATGCCTCCCACGAGGACAAGCACATCGTCGAGCCCTTTCGCCTTGAGCAGCTCCATCAACCGCGGTGCAATGTGGTTGTGCGCACCCGACAAGATCGAGAGACCGATCACGTCAGCGTCTTCCTGCAGGGCTGCTGAAACGATTTGTTCTGGGGTCTGACGAAGGCCCATGTAGATCACTTCCATGCCGGCATCACGCAGGGCGCGAGCGATGACCTTCGCACCACGATCGTGTCCGTCCAGTCCCGGCTTGGCGATTACGACTCGAATTCTTTTCACGTCGATCCGCACCTAGCGTCGGCGTCTCAGATGACCGGGACCTCGACGTGCTCTCCCCACACCTCGCGCAGCGCATCACACATTTCGCCAACCGTCGCGCGTGCGGACGGCATCGAGAATAGGGAGGCATGATGTTCTCCGTCGAGCGCGCGGCGGCGCGAAGCCGATCGAGCGCGCGCTGCACACCGGCGCTGTCTCGCTTTGCCTTGAGATTTTCGAGCGCTTCCAGCTGCGTATCGGCCGTTGATTCGTCGATGTACAGCGTCTCGATCGGCGTTCCAGGGTCCGTCACGAAATCGTTGACCCCGACGATGATCTTTTCACGGCGTTCGACAGCCTGCTGGAATCGATAGGCGCTCTCGGCGATCTCTTTCTGAGGGAATCCCCGCTCGATCGCTTCCACCATGCCGCCCATCCGGTCAATCTGATCAGAAATAGGCGAGCGCTTCGTCCTCGAGATCCTTCGTCAGCCGTTCCACGAAATACGAGCCACCCAGCGGATCGACGATGTCGGCCACGCCGGTCTCGTAGGCGATGATCTGCTGAGTGCGCAGTGCGAGCGTTGCTGCAGCGGCTGTCGGCAGCGCGAGCGCCTCGTCAAGCGAATTTGTATGCAGCGAATTCGTTCCGCCCAGCACCGCCGACAGAGCCTGAAGCGCCGTCCGCACGACATTGTTGTACGGCTGTTGAGCCGTCAGTGAGACGCCGGCAGTCTGGCTGTGAAATCGGAGCTTCCACGATCGTTCGTCCTTGGCCTGGAACCGTTCGCGCATGGCATGCGCCCAGATCTTGCGCGCTGCGCGGTACTTCGGCAATCTCTTCGAAAAAGTCGCTGTGGGCGTTGAAGAAGAACGATATCCGCGGGACGAAGGCGTCGACGTCGAGGCCCGCATCCACGCCCCACTGAACGTACTCCGAGGCCGTCGCGAAGCGTGAACGCGAGCTCCTGCGCCGCCGTCGCACCAGCCTCGCGAATGTGGTACCCCGCTCACCGAGATGGTGTTCCAGCGCGGAACGTTCGCCGAGCAGAACGCGAAAATGTCCGTGATCAGACGCATCGACGGACGAGGCGGAAAGATGTATTCCTTCTGTGCGATGAATTCCTTGAGGATGTCGTTCTGCGTGGTCCCAGACAGCTTCTCCCAGGCAACCCCTTGCTTCTCCGCCACCGCCAGGTACATCGCAAAGAGCATGGCGGCCGGCCCGATTGATCGTCATCGACGTCGTGATGTCGCCGAGGGAGATGCCGGCAAACAAGCGTCTCCATGTCAGCGAGCGATGACGACGCTCACCCGCACTTCCCCACTTCGCCGAGCGCCAGCTCGTGGTCCGGATCGCGACCCATGAGGGTTGGAAGGTCGAACGCGACACTCAGGCCGGTTCCGCCGGCGCGTAACAAGTCCTTATAGCGAGCATTGGTGTCCTGCGGCGTCCCAAATCCCGCAAACTGTCGCATCGTCCACAGCTTGCCGCGGTAGCCCGGTCGCGTGAATGCCGCGAGTAAATGGATACCGGCCGGGATCTTCGAGGTCTCGTTGGTAGTCGATGTCGGCGAGGTCGTCGCTCGTGTAAAGCGTCTGGATGGGCCGACCTGAAACGGTCGTGAACGTCGGCGCACGCTCGGGCGACTTCTTCAGTGCCGGCTCCGAGTGTCTCGCGCACCCAACGCTGTTTGTCCGTTCCAACCGTTGCCTTCATCGTCTTCGAATTATATCGGTTTGTCGCTTGCGCCCGGCGCGGCCTGTCAACCTTGACGCACTCGAGACGCTCACGCTAGGCTGGCCTGTTGCCGCTCGCGCAAGGATCGCTGTTCGACGACATGCTCCAGGAGTTCGAGGTTGCGGCGCGCTTGCTGAACCTCGAACCCGGAATCTGGCGAATTCTCACCCATCCCAAGCGGCAGATCATCGTTTCCTGTCCGGTCCAAATGGACAATGGCGAGATCGAGGTCTTCACCGGCTATCGCGTGCAGTAACATCACGCTCGGTCCCGCCAAGGGCGGCATCCGCTACCATCCGGAAGTCTCGCTCGACGAGGTCACCGCGCTGGCCGCGTGGATGACCTGGAAATGCGCCGTCGCTCACATCCCGTTCGGCGGCGGCAAGGGCGGCATCATCTGCGATCCGACGAAGATGTCACGTCGCGAGCTCGAAGCGCTGACGCGGCGCTACGTGGCCGAAATCGTCGATGCGATCGGGCCTGAGAAGGACGTCCCGGCGCCCGACGTCAACACGAACGAGCAGGTGATGGCGTGGGTGATGGACACCTACAGCATGCACGTCGGCCACACCACGACGTCGGTCGTCACCGGAAAGCCGCTCGAAATGGGTGGATCGCTCGGCCGACGGGAAGCCACCGGCCGCGGCGTGATGATCGTGACCCGCGAGTCGGCGCGACACGTCGGCTTCGACATCAACGGCGCGACCGTGGCCATTCAGGGCTTCGGAAACGTCGGCTCGGTGTCGGCTGAGCTCCTCTCGCGATCGGCGCCCGGATCGTCGCCGATCACGGATTGGAAGGGCGGCGTGTACAGCCGAAACGGGCTCGATATTTCGAAGCTCGGCGATCACGTCCGCGCAGCACAAATCCGTTGCGGGATTCAGCGGTGGAGAGCCACTCACCAACGAGGAGCTATTCAAGCTGGACGTCGACGTTGCTGATCCCGGCCGCACTGGAGAACCAGATCAACATCGAGAATGCGCCCGGCATCCGCGCCAAAGTGGTCGTTGAAGGCGCCAATGGACCGACGGATCCCGACGCGCATAGAAGCTTGCACGCACGGGGCGTCTTCGTCGTGCCCGACATCCTCGCCAACAGCGCCGGCGTGACGGCTTCGTATTTCGAGTGGGTCCAGGACCGCTACGGCTACTTCTGGACCGAACAGGAAGTCAACGATCGGCTCGAAGCCAAAATGTCGGAGGCATTCAACGCCGTCCTGAACACCGCCGCTGAAGTACAAGGTCGACATGCGCACGGCCGCCTACATCGTCGCCATCGAACGCGTGGCGACGGTCACCAAGATGCGCGGGATGTATGCTGATTCAGGCTTAGGGCTCAGGGCTTAGGGCTCAGGGCTTAGAGGTTCACGGATCAGGAGGTCAGACGAGGAGGGATCGGGGATCAGCCTGGTAACGCGGAACTCGATGAGATCGCCGACCTCACCAGCCGGGCTCTTCCGCAATCCACTTCGACGAAATACTGTCCGGCGGCCAGACTCGCGAGCAGTAGATCGATCTGATTCGGCGCACCGATCGACCGTCCCCTTCTGGACCGGCAAATCGCGTATCGTCTGGCCTCCCCGGTTCAGGAGACGCGCCGACACCGAGATCGGCACGCCACTCGGGGCGTAGGCCGGGAACGCGAATCATCAGCCGCTCCGTGCGGCTGAATTCCCGTGAGGCAACGGGAGCGGCGTCCGGATCGTTTTCGAGCGCACGATAGTCCAGCGCGGTTCGTGCCCGCATGAACGCTGCGGTGCCGAGCACGACGGAACCGCTGAGGTCTCGCACGCTGAGGTCCCGCACGTCCGTGTCGATGGGCTGAGCCGCTTCGATCCTCGATCGACATCCGCAAGCGGACCGTGCCAGGCGGCACCTCGAACACGGCGCGCGCGTCCGCCGACGAATCCGGCGCGCAATGGGCCATGAAGGCAGCACCGTCCCGTCGTAAAGGGACGTGCCGTCTGCGGCAAAGCGCCTTGAGCAACACGCGGGAAGCGGACGGCGACTTGGTACGCGTGCCCGGCACACGAGACGTCGGCTCCCATACAAACGTCACCCAGGTCCGGCCTTCCGTGCCACGCGAAACGCCGAACCATGGCCTGATGAGCGTGCTGATGCGGCGCGGCGGCTCTACTGGCGGCGACCGCCGCGGCACCGCAAGGTAAGCGCGCAGACTTTCTTCAGACGCCGGCAGCCCAGGTATCCGTTTCGCAGGCGCAACGCTGATGCCAGGTTTCTTGACACCCACTGCCACTTCATGAAACGCGTTGTCGGCGACTCGGCCAGGGCGATACGACAGGAGGTAGTGCACGCTTGAATCCGCGGCGATCGGCCGCATGCCGACCTGGAGATCGGCGTGAGGCGATGTCCGCCCGCCAGTGGAAGCTGCCAAGGACTGCAGAATGTCCGCGCCCGCGGTCGCCGCGCTGTCGATCGGCGGTTGACGCGGATCGACGACATAGATCCGCAACATTCACCCGGTTTGCCGATCGAATGACGCCGTCAATCGGTCGGAAGCGACTCGAAACCTCGGCGGCGCTCGAGCTCGGAAGGCCTTCGGTCACGACGACAAGCGTCTTGCGTCCCCGCTGGCCGAGGCTTCCAAGATGGACGGTCATTGCGTTCAACGCCGAGGTCGCAACCTGGGCACGAAGCTGCTCGATTCGCTCCGGCGTCCCGGCTATGTAGCTTTGCTCCGTCGGATTCTTCGGAGTGTGATCTCCTTGCGCCCCTCGAACTCCTCGATCTCCTGACGAATCCGGCCGCGGTCTCGCGTCATACGGATCGTCATCAAGGAATCGAGCGGGCGCATGACGACGATGAGGTCCGAGGATCGATGTTCTCGTCAATGAACCGCAGCAGCGCGCTGCGCACACGGGCAGCGGAGGCCGCGCTCACGTGTGTGCTCGTCCAGGAAGAACGCGAAGAGGCGAGTGTTCGGAACAGCGGCGGCAACTCCGCTCGTCGGACTCGGACTCGATCGTGGGGCCCGGTTCGACGGCGCCGCTCGGGTTGGCTCTTCTGACGAAGCGGACTGCGTCGATCGACTGTGGCGTCCCGTCCTCGCGGAGTTCGAAGTCCGCCTGCGTCAAGGTTTCGACGCTTCTGCCTCGGCTGTCGGTGGCGATGACGTCGACGAAGACCGCGGCTGGAACGTCGTCGCGTGGCGTGGAAGGGCCTGCTTCACCTGCCTGCGAGCTCCCTCCGCCTGACCGAGGAACGGAGGACAGCCGCCCGCGCGACTGCGGGCTGCACCGCACCGGCATGCGCCAGCAGCGCCAGGACGGCCGGGGAGCGAACATGCCGATTCAGCCAGTCAGGCGAAAGCCCACGAGCTCCTGGGCTCCGCCGCCGGCCTCTCCGCCTGCGTCTCCGCCTTCTTTGCCGGCCGTGATTTCTGATGATGTATTCGCCCGGTGCGAGGCCATTGAGCTGGACCTCGATCTGCGACTTCGCCCCGGCAGATTGAGGGGGCGTCACGACAAGATCGTTCATGGGCTGTCCGGCGCGGTTCAACAGCCGCGCCTTGAGCGGGGGCGGCATATCACCCGGCCCGTAAGCATTCACCCGAATGAGCACTCGCTCGGTCCGGCTGAACTCTCGCACGGCCACCGGAACGGCGTCCGGATCTGCTTTGATTTGCTGGAAATCTCTCATCGTTCGAGCCCGGAACAGCTCCGGCGTCGCGATATGAGACATTGGGCGCAGTCAAATCCGGCACAGTGATTTCCCGAATTTCGCTATCGAGCACTTGCGAGGCGGAGCCTTCGACTGAAACGCGAAGCTGCATCTTGCCTGGCTTGACCTCGAACGTCGCACGCGAGGTCCACGCACCGCAGGCGCCGAAGCGCCGGCAGCTGCTGCCGCCGCGCCTGGTGACGAGGAAGCCACGGCGACATCGGGAACACGGCCCCGGAAGTATGGTGAACCATCGGGCGCCACTGCCGTCAGAGCCACGCGCGCGGTTGCTCGTGGCTGAGAGGAACTCGTGCCAGGTGTTTTCGAATTCGCCTCCCAGACGAACGTGACCCTGGTTTTCCGTTCGAACCACGCGACGTGCCGATCCACGTGCGTGAATCAACCGCTCACGCATGAGTGTTGACCGTGGAAAGCGCGGCTTCGACCGCGGGCGGCGGTCCCGCTTTCGGCGTGGTCAGCGCGGGCTGTCGCTTCGGCGCTGTATGCCCAGTAACCCTTCCTCGCGCGCACCTGCACACCCGGGCGTTTCACGCTGACGCTGATTGCATGAAACTTCCCGTCTGACTGGCCTGTGCGGAGGTGTAGCCCAGCAGATAATGCGCGCTCGAGTCCCGCATGATCTGTTTCATGCCGACGTCGAGATCGTTGCGGTTCAAGATGGCGCGGCCGTCGGTTTCGATCGCCGAGCCCCTCAGAGTGTTTTGAGTCGTCGACATCATCTTGGCGTCGGTCTGCGCGTTGATGCCGCCGCGGCCTGCATCGATGTCGTGCTCGAACGGAGCCAGCCCCCGTGGATCGACCGCGTAGATGGCTACGTTATGCACTGATTCGCAACCTCGTAAACGCCCTGAAGGAAGAACTCGAGATCCTGTTGCTGGAAAAATTGATATCGATCCTCGTTCGACGAATTCCCGGCATTCGGATTTCCGGCGTTCGGGTTGCGGAAGCCGGGCAGGCCGGCCACCGGATCGCAGCAACTGCGGCGGAAGAACGTTCGAATACCCCTCGCTGACGAGAATCAGCGCCTTCCGCCCTTCCTTCAGCCCTCCACTATGGATGATGAACCCCTTGATCGCGGAGAGCGAGACCTGGTTTCGGATGTTCTCGATGGTTTCCGCCGGATAGTAGATGTAGCGCTGCTCCAGATCGTTCATCGGCGTGTAATCGCCCTTGCGGCCCCTGAACTGCTGAATAGCGCCAACAATCGCCGAGTGGTTGCGTGTCATGCGAACCGTATCCAGTGACTGGAGAGGCCGCATGATCCCAACCATGTCCGACGGTCCGATGCTGGGTCTCATGAAGCGCGTGAGTGGATCGCGAACGGTCATGCTCGACCCGAGCTTGGTGTGTAATCGTCCAGGAAGATTCCAAAGAGTCGAACATCGTCTTTGGCCGCCTCCGTTTCCTCGTCGGCGTCCGAGCGGATCTGTCGGGGCGGGCCGTCAGTGCCGGGATCGTGCCGCCGTCGAGCTTGATGAGCTTGAAGGTCTCAATCGCTTGCGGCTTCCCATCTTCGATGACTTCGAAATCGGTTTGCTTCAGGTCCGCGACGGCCGTGCCGCTCTTATCCGAAACGATGACGTCGACCCGTACGAAATTGATTCCCGTGCGGAACTGAGGCGGCTGACCTTGGTCGGTCGGATTCTGCCCCGTTGCAGGCGCAGCCGGCTGGCCACCATCGCGGCCGGGCTGAGGGGCTTGGGGATCCTCTCGGCCATTTTGTTGCTTCGCGGCGATGGCGTTTTGTGATGTCGCGGCTGGAATCTGGTTGGGTGGCGCGGACGATTGCGCGTTTCCGCGCGCCACGAGTGCTGCCGCCGCGAGGACACATCCGCCAACGATGGTTCGATGAAGGCTGTGCATGTCCTAATCTTAGACGAAACGGGTCTCAATGAAGGCGGGCGTCGTAAGTTTTGGCAAAGGGATCCAAGCAGAGCCGTCTTCAACAGGTGCTAACATCCGTAACCGTGGCTGCAGACGAGACAGCTGCGCTGGGACTCACGGCGCTGACGACGCTGTCGGAGGACGAACGCTTGTTCCGCGATAGCGTTTACGCCTTTGCTGACCGCGAGATCCGTCCCCTTGTCCGGGAAATGGACGAGCAGGCGAAAATCGCGGACGGGTTGATCGCGAAGCTCGTCGATCTCGGTATCATGGGAATCGAGATCCCGGAATCGTTTGGTGGTGGGGGTGCGCGCTTTTTCACGCCGTTCTCGCCGTCGAGGCGTTGTCGCGCGTCGACCCGTCAATCGGCGGTCCTGGTTGACGTTCAGAACACCCTGGTCGCCAACGCTCTGTTGAGATGGGGCCACGACGCCCTGAAGCATCGCTACCTGCCAAAGCTCGCCGCCGGACGCCGTCGGGGTCCTACGCCCTCTCGGAAGCCGGCTCGGGCAGCGATGCGTTCGCGTTGGCGACGCGAGCGCGTCAGAAACGGGGACGAATGGGTGCTGACGGGCCGAAAGCTCTGGATCACGAGCGCCAACGAAGCCGACCTCTTCATCGTCTTCGCCACCGTCGACCCCGACGCCGGATACCGCGGCATCACCGTCGTTCATCGTCGAACGAGGCTCGCCCGGCTTCACCGTCGGCCAGAAGGAAGACAAGCTCGGCATCCGCGCGAGCAGCACGTGCGAGCTGGTCCTCGAGCAGTGCCGCGTGCCGCGCGGTCACGTGCTGGGCGAAGTCGGCCAAGGGTTACAAAGATGGCGATCGAGACGCTCAACGAAGGCCGGATCGGGATCGGGGCGCAGATGATTGGTTTGGCTCAGGGCGCGCTCGACCACGCGATCAGCATGCACGAAGGAACGGAAGCAGTTCGGCAAGGCGATCGCCGACTTTCAAGCGGTGCAGCATCAGCTGGCGCAAGCCGCCACCGATCTCGAAGCGGCGCGCCTGATGGTCTACAACGCTGCCCGCCTCCGCGACGCTGGAAGTCCGTTCCTCACCCAAGGCGGCGATGTGCAAGCTGTTCGCGTCGCAGGTCGCCGAACGCGTCACGTCGCTCGCGGTCAATCTCTTCGGCGGCTACGGCTTCGTGAAGGACTATCCGGTGGAAAAACTCTATCGCGACGCCAAGATCGGCCAGATCTACGAGGGCACGTCGAACATGCAGCTTCAAACCATCGCCAAACAGATCCTCGGCTAGCCTGAAATCGGCCGGTTCGCAAATCCTCAAACCCTTAGATTCTCAAATCCTCAAATTTTCGAAGTGTCCGTTTACTCATTGGCCAGAACATGGCTGGCAATGATCATCCGTTGCACTTCTGACGTGCCCTGATAAATTTCCGTCGCACGAACGTCGCGGAACAACCGCTCGGCTCTGGAGCCGTGTCGGTAGCCAGCCGATGCCAGAATCTGCATGGCTTTATCGGCGGCCTTGTGCGCGGCTTCCGACGCGAGCCAGCTTGGCCATCGAGGCCTCGGCCATCGGCCGCTCTCCCCGGCTTCGTGCCGCGGCCGCTTTGAGAGTGAGCATGCGCGCGGCATCGAGCTCGGTCTCCATGTCCGCCAGCATCCATTGAATGGCCTGATAGTTGGCGATCGTTTGGCCGAACGCCTCGCGTTGTTTCGCGTACGCCAACGCTTCGTCGAGCGCAGCTTCACCGATGCCCAGCGCCTGAGCTGCGATTGCGATCCGGCCGCCATGCAACGCCCATCGCGCCAGATCGAATCCCTGGTCGACGGAACCGAGCACGTGCGCCTCGCTGACCGTGATGTCGAGCTCGAGGTCCTGACAACCGAGACCTCGGACTCCGAGCGAGTCCGCTCGTGCAGTTCGGATCACGCCCGGCGTCTCCATCGGGATCAGAAACGCGGGTTATTCCCTTTGCGCGAAGCGCCAGGTCGCGTCGCAGCGAACACGATGGCGACCGACGCCGCATCAGCGTTCGCGATCCAGACCTTGCGGCCGGCGATCCGATATCGGCCGCCGGCCTTCACTGCGGTCGTCTGTTGATTGGCCGCATCGCTCCCGGCGTTCTGCTCCGAAAGCGCGAACGCCCCGATGCGCGTCGCCGCTCGTCAGACGCCGCAGCCACTCCTCCTTTTGCTGTTCGCGACCGGCATACGCGATCAGCTCCGCCACCAGCGAGTTGTTGACCGAAAGCGCAGCCGCGACCGTGGCGCTCGCCCTGGCGATGGCCTCGATCGCCAACGCGTAGCTGACATAGTCTCGACCTGCGCCGCCCCATACTTTGGGAATCGTGACGCCAACCAGTCCGCGTTCGGCCGCCGCTCGAATCACGTCGAGCGGATAGTCTCCCGGATTGGTCGATTGCGGCCGCTCGTGGAGCGACCACGTCGCGGGCGAACGCTTCGGCCGTCCGCTTGAACGCTTCCTGTTCGGGTGTGAGTTCGAGGAACATTCTTACCGTGTCGCGGGGCCCCACCCCCGCGACCTGGGCCATCGCGGCTTCCGCCGCTCGGCCTTGCTATGAACCGTCTCGCGCCAACCGTTCGAAGATCGGCCGAAGCCGCGTAGCGGTCTGTCAAGTTCCTCCGGCAACACTCGAACGTTGCCGACAACGGACATGAAACTCGTGTCTCCGGTCCATCGCGGAACCAGGTGCACGTGCAGATGGTCGACCACGCCCGCACCGGCCGGACGTCCAAGATTGATCCCGACGTTGATGCCCTGTGGCTTGTAAGCCTCCGACAGGGCGATTTCCGCGTGACGAGTGAGCCACATGATCTCCGACAGTTCGTCGGGTGTCGCGCCGTGCAGCGTCCCGACGTGCCGCTTCGGTGCCACCATCAGATGGCCGTTATTGTAGGGGTATCGATTGAGGATGATATAGGCCAGAGGCGCGCGAATGATCACCAGTTCGTCGTGATCGTTCGAGCTGGAGCCCGACGCGTCACAGAAAGACATCCGACGGCACTGATGGCATCGGCTCCCGTCACGTAGGCGAGTCTCCAGGGGGGACCAGAGGTGTTGCATGGCGTGGTCGTCTGGTCACTGGTCGTTGGTCACCGGCGCGGACTAACGACAAGCGACCAACGACGACCAGACGACTAAATCGCCAAAGCGTCGGGCGGTGAGGATGGCTCGCCCGCTGGCGAAGCTGCGGATGGCTGAGGTTCCCGATTGATCAGCTCTTTGAGTTCCTTGCCTGGCTTGAAGTACGGCACTTTCTTCGGCGGCACATCCACCTTGTCGCCGGTCTTCGGATTTCGCCCTTGCGCGGCTCGCGCTTGCGCAGCCGGAAGCTCCCGAACCCGCGCAGCTCGATCTTCTCGCCTCTGTGTAGTGCGTCGATGATGCTCTTGAAGACCGTGTCGACGATGACCTCGGAATGCTTCTTGGTGAGATCCGACACCCGCGACACTTCCTCAACGAGCTCGGCTTTGGTCATGCTGCCGCCTGTCATGCTGCATCTCCCTCGTAGGTTAGAGGCCAGAAGCTAGGGCTTGAGAGGCTGGGGTCGCTGAGTCCCCGAGCCCCAGAGCCTCCAGTCCCTAGGGATTGCCGGTTCCGGAAGTGGTCTCCGAGCGTCGCGCCTCCGTCGCTCGAGCCCTCCTGATACGCTTCCCAATCGGCTCGGAACTCATCCGGACTTGAGCGCACGAATCGACAGCCCGATCTTGCGCCCGCCGGCGCCAGCTTGATGATCTTCATCGGGTAGGCCTCGCCCACCTTCAGCTCGATCCGCTCTTCCCTTCCCGGCCAGCGTGCGAGTCGTCGAACTCCGACACGTGGATTAGTCCTTCGATGCCTTCGTCGCAGCTCGACGAACGCGCCGAAGTTGGTCATGCGAACGACCTTGCCCTCGATCGTGTCGCCGACGTGGTGCCGGGAGAAGAAGTCGTCCCAGATATCGGTCGCCAGCTGCTTCAGGCCGAGCGACAGGCGCTGGTTCTCGGCGTCGATGTTGAGCACCATCGCTTCGACGACGTCGCCCTTCTTCAGGACCTCGGACGGGTGCTTGACCGCTTGCTCCACGACATGTCGGAGATGTGGATCAGGCCGTCGATGTCGTCTTCGACCTCGACGAACGCGCCGAACTCGGTCAGGTTGCGGACCTTGCCCGTGATCTTCGAGCCGACCGGATACTTGTCGGCCAGATCGTGCCACGGGTTGCTCTCGACCTGCTTGAGGCCGAGCGAGATGCGCCGCGCCGTCGGATCGACGCCGAGCACCATCGCGTCGACCGTTGTCGCCGACGTTGAGGATCTTCGACGGATGCTTGACGCGCTTGCTCCACGACATCTCGCTGACGTGGATCAGGCCTTCGACGCCCGGCTCGAGCTCGATGAAGGCGCCGTAGTCGGTAAGGCTCACGACCTTGCCGCCGCACGCGCACGCCCACCGGATAACGATCCATCACGTTGGCCCACGGATCGGTGATGAGCTGCTTGTGGCCGAGCGACACGCGCTCGGTCGCCGGGTCGTAGCTCAGCACGATCACGTCGATCTCGTCGTTGACCTTGAAGCAGCTCCGACGGATGGCCGACGCGGCCCCACGACATGTCGGTGATGTGCAGCAGGCCGTCGATGCCGCCGAGATCGATGAACGCGCCGTAGTCGGTGATGTTCTTGACGACGCCCTTGAGGACCTTGCCTTCGGCGAGCGTCTCGAGCGTGTGCTTCTTCTTCTCGGCGTTCTCCTCTTCGAGGAGGGCCTTGCGCGAGAGCACGATGTTGCCGCGCTTCTTGTTGACCTTGATGACGCGCATGCGGAGCTCCTGCCCGCGCAGCGCATCGAGGTTGCCGAACCGGACGAACGTCGATCTGCGATGCCGGGCAGGAACGCGCGGACGCCGATGTCGACCGCGAGGCCGCCCTTGATCCGTTCGATGACGCGGCCGATGACGACCTTGCGTCTCGGCGTAGGCCTTCTCGACCTCGTCCCAGATCTTCATCTTCTCGGCTTTTTCGCGCGAGAGGACGACGTAGCCCTTCGCGATCCTCCGTGCGCTCGAGCAGGACGTCGACGATGTCGCCTGCCTCGAACGGTGATCTGGCCGGTCTCGTCGAGGAACTCGTTGATCGGGATGATGCCTTCGGACTTGTAACCGACGTCGACGACGACTTCCGATGCGGTGACTTTGAGAACCGTGCCCCTTGACGACCTCGCCTTCCGCGATGTTCCGGAAGCTGCTATCGTAGATGTCGAGCAGCCGGGCGTACTCGTCGGGATCGATCTACCGTCGCGTCGTCGTCGCGGGGACGGGCTTTCAGTCCGCCACGATCTCCCCGGTGGCTGCGGTCGATCGTTGCAGCGCTCGTAGCGCCTGACCGAGCTGGAGGTGCTGTCGTCTTCCACGTTCGCCATGCCTTGCGCGTCCTCCTGTGTTCCGTCGACGTCGCTCAGACTGACTGGGCGCATCGAACGGGCCGATCGATTGCCGGGGCGTTTGGTGGGCGGGGTCCGGCAGAGCCCGCGTCAGCGTCCGGACCCTAGGCCGCTCCTAGGCAAGCGTTCGCTGATTCTCGATAAGCATCAGAGAGTAGAGACACTTATCGCCAAACTGTCAAGGTTCCGAAAGGACGAGCTCCATGGCCAAACGAAAGGCCCGAAACCGAGGCAGGAAGACCGTAGCAGCCAGCAAAGACAGCAAAAGCTCGGCTCGGGTAAACGCCCGACGCGCAGGATACCCTCCCGGCCGCGCGACTCGAAAGTCGCAGCCACGCGCAAGCAAACGAGCGAAGCGAGTCAAGCGCCAGCCGGCGAAGAAACCGCGGGCTCCACGAACGAGCTCCTTCGTTGCTGGCAAACGCCTCGCCTCGACCGCGTTCGGCGGACGCTCGAAGAAATCGTGCCCACACCCCGTCTTCCCTGAACATGGACCGGCACGGCTCTGCCGCTCGCACGGGAGGTGCCGGGCCCGAGACAGCCTCGCAGGCACACCGGCATGACGCCCGCACTGACCGGAGGCGACATCGACGCCGACTGGAAAGCGCTGAGCTTCAGCGGCGATGAAGCGCCCGGAGGGCGACAACCCAGCTCCGGATCAAGAAGTGGTCGACGACATCGGCAAGTCGCTGGGTGTTGAATACCACGACAACGAAGAGCTGAGAGGGAGCGAGAAAGTCGAGGATCGCGACAAACACCGGTGGGAGCTCGATCCGCGTCGTCGGAAGACTACAAGGACAGAAAGCAACTCCCAGACTTCAGACTTTTCTCGAATTACAGCCAATACCTCCTTCACGACTTTTTCGATCGACTTGTCGGTCGTATCGACGATCACCGCGTCGGGCGCCGCATAGAGCGGCGACGCGGTGCGCGTCGGTCGAGCTCGTCGCGCGCCGCGAGCGCCGTCCCGACCTCGCTGACGGAGGCAGCCCCTAATGAATGGGCCGGGTCCTGCGGGCTCGACGCCGAGCTCGCGCTCCTCCGGCGACGCGTCGAGATAGATCTTCACGTCGGCGTGTGGAGAGACCACCGTGCCGATGTCTCGTCCTTCCATCACCACTCCGCCGCCATTGCCAATCTCCCGTTGACGCTCGACCAGGACGGCGCGCACTCTCGGCAATCGGGCCACGGCTGCGACGCGCCCGGTCGATCTCGGGCGTGCGGATCGCCCTTTGTGACATCGACGCCGTCTGCAGTGACCGCGCGCAGTCGAAACATCGATCTGCGCGCGCGATCCGCCAACCGAGCGACCGCCTCCTCATCGTCAAGCGGAGACGTGAGTCTCAGACTGCCTTCAGCCAACGGCGCGGTATCCGCGCCGCTGTCGACGTGGCGAAAACCGAGCGCGGTTTGCAATCGGTGCGCGCGACGGTGCCTTTCCGGCTCCGGACGGTCCATCGATGGCGATGATTGGGAGTTTCATTGCCGGGAGGGGCCGGAGGGCAGGACAGGCAGGAAAGCCTGGACTTGTGCCTTTCTCTCCAGGCTTTCCTGCCCCTCCCGCCTTCCTGCCGAGATTCGCAGTGTAACATGCGCCTTCATGAGCAGCCGTCGTCTGCTGGCGTTGGTTCTGGCGATCGGGCGCTCGCTCGGTGCCACGTTCCCTCGTTCAGCCCTATCTGAAAGGCGTCGCGTTCGTGGTTCGAAGCCGCCGAGATGCAGGGAGTGATTCGGTCGGCCGCAGACGTACCGGCCCGTGAAGTCACGGAACGCTCGATCGAGATCGAAGCGACAACGGGCGCCGGCGCGAAAACCAGAATGGCCGGGCGACTTTACGTCGACGCGGCCGGTCGAGAAGGATGGTGCTTCTCGTCTCCGGGCTCCATCCAGCTGGCATTGACGAGCCGCGCCTCATGAACCTGGCGCGCCAACTCGCGGCATCGGGGCTGACCGTTGCCACGCCCGACATCCCTGAACTGTCCCGGTTCGAGATAGCGGCGACCGTCTGCGGACGAAATCGAGGCCGCGGCATTTGTGGTTGTCCGATCTCGCCACCAGTTCCGAAGAGAGCGTCGACGATGAACACATCGGGATGATGGAGCAATCAGCTTCAGCGGCGGTCTTTCTGTCGTTGCCGCAGGCCGGCCCTCACTTGCGCGACCGTATCGCCTTCGTCTGCTCTTCACTCAGGCGGACACGACGACCCGCCCCGAGTCCTCGGGGCGCTGTGCACCGGAATCGAGGCCGCTTCCAGCGGGCCAGCTTCGCCTCGAAACCGGCTCCGGCCGGGCCCGGATCGTCCCGGTCAACGGTCGTTCAACGCAGATGGTTCGACCGCCTTCACGACTACGGCGTTGCCATCGCTACCGCTCGGCGGCGTCGCCGAACGTCTTGGGCCGGCCGCACAGCTCGAGGCACTGCGCGCCAGGCGGTGAGACGCTCCTTGCTGGCTTCGGCGCTCGAGAGAGTCGACAAACAACGATCGGACGATGAATTCGCGGCGGTGCGAACACTGGCTCGGCACGCTGCCCGAGCCTGCAGGCAACTCTGTTGCGCTACGTGAACGATCGGGACGTCATCCACCTTGGCTCGAAAGTGCTCCCGTATGTCGAGTTGCATGGAGCGCCGCTTCCCTGTCTCTTTCCAGATCGCCGAAACCGTCGGCGCCGGTTTTTCTGCTGCACGGCGTTGACGACAACCTCATTCCCGCTGCGAGTCGAATACCTGGCCAACGAACTGCGCGGCCGGGTGCCTCGATGCGGCTGCTGATGACTGGGCTCATCTCGCACGCGGCCGTCGAACGAACGCCGCGCGCGATCAAGTGTGGAGCTGGCTGGTTTTGGGGAGACCTGTTGTCCCGCTGAAGAATTGCAACTCACGGTTGTAAATTGTAATTCTGTAAATGGAACGCCTGCAGAAAATCCTCTCCCAAGCCGGCATTGCCTCGCGTCGAGCGAGCGAGCAGCTCATGCTCGAAGGGTCGAGTGACGCGTCAACGGCACGCCGGTGCGCGAGCTGGGCACCAAGGCCGATCCGCGCATGGCGATATCCGCGTCGACGGACGCCGCGTGCGACTGCCGAGCGGCACAGGTACCTGCTGTTGAACAAGCCGCGCGGCTACGTGACGACGCGCGTCCGATCCGCAACGGCGTCAACCGTGATCGATCTGCTGACGGGTGTTCGCGATTACGTGTTTCCCGTGGGGCGTCTGGACTACGAGTCCGAAGGTTCTCGTTCTCACCAACGACGGCGCGCTGGCCGGCGCATGACGCACCCTCGCTACCATGTCGCCCGGGATCTACGAAGTGCGCGTGCTGGGCGCTGCCCGATGCTCACGACCTGAATCGGCTGGCAGCGGGGGTGACTGTAGATGATCGAACCAGGACCGTCCGATGTTCGGCTAAGCGACGTTCGACGTGGCAGCGAGCGCACGCGACGCGGCGCATGGCCACCCTGCTGATCACGATTCGCGAGGGGCGTAACCGTGCAGGTTCGAAAGATGTGCGAAGCGATCGGCCATCCCGTGACCCATCTGAAGCGAGTCGCCATCGGACCCATTCGAGATGCGCGTTTGAAGCCCGGTCAATGGCGGGAGCTTCGGGCAGGCGAATCGCGAAGGCTGCGCAAAGCCGCAAGGCAAGGTCAATGAATGGACCCGGACGAAGGGTGCCTTCCGGATCCTCTGACCCATCAGGCTCTTCGAGCAGCAACGCCTCTTCAGCCGGACGTCAGCTCCACCAGAGGCGGCGCGCTCGAATCCCAGCGCTTCGGCCATGTCTTCGACCTTCGGCAGATCGGTCGAGATCGTTCAGGCCGAACCGGATCAGGAATTCCTTCGTCGTCGCGTAGAGGAACGGCCGGCCGACGACCTGCTTGCGGCCGACGATCTTGATCAGATGCCGCTCGAGCAGCGTGTTGAGGACGCCGGACGTGTTGACGCCGCGGATCTCGGTGATCTCGAGCGCCGTGATCGGCTGCTTGTAGCGCAATCACCGCCAGCGTCTCGAGCGCCTGCACCGTCAGCTTCTGCGTCGTGCGCTCGTGGAACAGCCGGCGCACCCATTCGTGCAGATCCGGACGCGTGACGATCTGGTAGCCGCCGGCCACTTCCGACCAGCTGCAGGCCGCCGGGCGCGCTCGTAATCCCGCTTCAGCTCCGCTAGCGCCGCGTCGACGTCTTCCTTCGGCTCGACTGCCGAGCAGCTTGCACGATCGCCTTCGGCGTGCAGCGGCTCGGGTGACGCGAAGATCAGCGCCTCGACGAATCGCCTTCAGCTCGGCACTGGTGACAGCGCTCGCCGGTCTCCCTCTCGTCCCGCTCGCTCCAGCTTGTCGTCATCACGATGGTGCCTCCGGATCGCCGATCGGGATGCGGCGCGTCGGCCGGGCGCGGTCGCTTGTAGACGCGAATCGGGCCGAAACTGCCGGCCTGGAACACCCGCACCAGCTTCAGGCGAATCATTTCGAGCAGCGCGAGAAACGTCACGATCAGGCCGCTGCGATCGTTGACGTCGGCGAACGAGCTCCTCGAACCCGCACGCCTCGTGTCTCCGACAGCCGCGCCGAGCAGCTGCGTCGATGCGCGACCTCGACGGAGATCTGCTCGGGCGGCAGCAGCACCTGCGGCCGGTGCTTGGCCCGCTCGACGACGGCCTGAAACGCGGTCAGCAGGCTGAACAGATCGACTTCGAGCTCCGGCTCGTAGTCGTCGCCGGCGATGCCGGCGACGCGCTCGTCGGGGCGCAGCCACTGCGCGGCGCGCAGCTGCTCGCGCTCGTGCAGCAGGCCGGCGGCGGCCTTGAACTTCTCGATGCTCGAGCAGCCGCCGCACGAGCGCATCGCGCGGATCCTCTTCTCGCCTTCGACGCCCGGCCGCCGTTTCGGGCCGCGGCAGCAGCATCTTCGACTTGATGTGAATCAGCGTCGCCGCCATCACGAGGAACTCGCCCGCGACGTCGAGATCGAGCTCCTGCATCAGCTGAATCGTCGCCGAGATACTGCGCGGTGATGAGCGCGATCGGGATGTCGTAGATGTTGACCTCGTTTTTCTTGATGAGGTGCAGCAGCAGGTCGAGCGGGCCCTCGAAGTTGCTCGAGCCTGACGGGAAACGCGTCGATCGACGATTCGAAGTCCGGGATGGTCCATTGCGGTCATCATGATGAGATCCGCATCGCCTCCCGCACCCGCGCCATCGTCTCGCCCGCCGACAATCCGCGCGCGCCGTGAGCCCTCGTCGAGAATCTCCTTCAGGCGATCCGGCTTCGCAAGACGGCCGCGCGCCGCTCGCGAATCGGCTCGAGGTGCGCGTTCAGCGCCGTGGCGAGCTTGGTTTTCACCTCGACGTCGCCGACCTTGCCGGCGCGGTAGCGATCTTTGAGGTCGTCGACTTCCGCCGTGTTCGGATTGAACGCGTCGTGGTAGCGTGAAGACCGGATTCCCTTCGACCGTGCCGGGAATGTCGGCGCGGACACGCTTCGGGTCGTGTGCATCCGCATCACCTTCTTCTTGCACGTCGTCGGCGCGTGTCCGACAGGTGGATCGTGTTGCCGAGGCTCTTGCTCATCTTCTTGTCGCCGTCGAGGCCCGGCAGGCGGCTGAACCGTCGTCAGCAGCGGCTGCGGCTCGACCGAGCACGCTCGCCGAAGAAGTTGTTGAAGCGCCGCACGACCTCACGCGACGAGCTCGAGATGCGCCACCTGATCGTCGCCGACCGGCACGAACCGCGCGTCGTACATCGTCGACGTCGGCGGTCTGCAGCAGCGGGTAGCCGAGAAAGCCGATCGACGACAGATCCTTGTCCTTCAGCGTCTCCTGCTGCTCCTTGTAGGTCGGCACGCGCTCGAGCCACGGCACCGGCACGACCATCGACAGCAGCAGATGCGAGCTCGGCGTGCTCGGGCACGAGCGACTGGACGAAAGAACGTGCTGCTTCTCGGGATCGAGGCCGGCGCCGATCCAGTCGGCCACGTTGTCGATAGGCGTACGACGTCAGCTGGCGCGGTATCTCGGCGAAATCGCTGGTCAGCGCATGCCAGTCGGCGACGAAGTAGAAAGCAGTCGTACTGTTCCTGGAGCGTGCACCCAGTTACTGAGCGCGCCGACCAGATGGCCGAGGTGCAGCCGGCCCGTTGACGCCTATGCCCGACAGACCACGCGGGCTCTCGTTGAACTGCTCACCGTGTTGGTAGCCAGGACAGAACCAGTCGGTATGGCGGGACGACGAGGATGATCGAGGCCGCCGCTGAGCATCAGCGCGTAAATCAACAAGAACCCGTACGGTCGGATGGCGTTGAGCTGATGCGCCAGCGTCGTGGGCAACAGACGAAGCACGTTACCGCCGTCGAGGGGCGGAATCAGGGCATGTTGAAGACCGCGAGCAATACATTGATCTGGACGCCCCCGCCAGCAGCGCCGCCAGAGGCACCGAGACATTCCGGTTCTCCGAGTGTCATCGGCGACACCGGAACAAGCTGAGCGCCAGCGCCGACGAGAGCCAGGAGCAGGTTGCTCGCAGGACCGGCACCGGCCACCAGCACGTAATCCCGCCTGGGATGGTGTGGCAAGCGTCTCGTGTGTTGACCGGCACAGGCTTCGCCCAACCCAAGAGCGGCGCGCCGCTAAGCAGCGCGATCAGCGGAAACAGGATCGTCCCAATCGGATCCGCATGGACGAGCGGGTTCAGCGAGACGCGTCCGAGTAATCGGGCAGTGGGATCGCCGCACGCGGTCGGCGGTCACCGCGTGGGCCGTACTCATTGCACGCGTCAGCGAGAACAGCAGGACGACAAACGAGATGAAGGCCTGCGCGAAAAGTTGATGTCCAGCAAAGTGTCATCAAACGCAGAGACTGCCCAAGCTGTGTTCGGCGAAGGAGGAGGTTTCTCCGCGTGCCCAGCGCGCCTGATTTGATGTGGAACAGGTTAAGCCGACGTGCAAAAAACGCAAGAACGGCGTCGGCAGCTTTGGGCTTTGCGGCACACGGGCGATCAGCTCTCTCGTGCGTCGCGCGGCGCGCCGGCTTGACGCTTCCGAATGCTTGGTGAGCAAGGTCGGCGGCGCTTGCTGATGCCGGGGATGTGATCGAGTTCGGATTGGAGGTCATGGATCGTGCGCGCTCGACGATGGAACGTGACGGCAAACCGATGCGCTTCATCGCGAATGCGCTGAATGAGCAGGAAGCGCCAGCGGATCGTTCAGGAGCAAGCCCGCAATCGGCTCGGCCCGGTCGCGCGCGTAAACGGCAGCTCTTCCTTCTTGGCGATCCCGACGGCCACGAGATTCGCCAATCCGCTCTTCGAGCGCTGCGTACTTTGCGGCGAGCTGCAACCGCACACTCCGTCAATCACCAACAGGTCCGGAAACGGGCCTCCCTGCTCAGAAAGCAACTTGCGGCCCCGGCGCGAGATGACCTCGTGCATGGCTGCGAATCGTCCGGAGGCTTACAGCTTCCAGGACTGAGGGCGCTCGGGCTGAAGGCTCAGGACGTCCCCACGCCTCGGTCTCCAGCCGAGCCTCTAATCCGGTATTTCCGATAGTCAGCCCGGCGCATCGGCCCTCTTCGCAGACGACCATCGGCATAGCCGTTTCGCTGCCTGAATCGTGGAGATGTCGGCACTCGATTCGACGTGGCACGGCTGGCAGCGCAAAGCACGGCACCTGCGGCGCGTCTCGAGCGCCTCGTATTGGGCGACAGCGGCGATTGAAGCCGGGACTCGTACCAGTGCGTATTCGGTTGGCGGGATCGGTAGGCCCCGCTTTTCGCCGCGCTGAGGGCCGGATCCGCACTCGGCGGCCGGCCCTCGCGGGGCCGGTCTCCAACACCGCCACGATCGCTCGGCTCCGGCGGGCACATGGATATCTGGCGGCGCGACGCGGAAGCAAGCAGAACTGCTGCAGGCCAGTTTTCGACACCTCGGCGTCGCTCGAGCGGCGATCGCTTCATGGCGTCGACCGCCGTCCCGAGATCGATGCGCTCTACCACGCGTCCATTCGAACCTGGAATGCACCTGGAGCACGACTCCTGCCGGACCCGCGCTTGAGACCGAACACGTCTCGGCGGTGACCGAGCTCGGCGGTGGCCGTAACTTCTGCTGACGGAAATCGTGGAGGTTTGGACGGTGCGGATGGCATCGCGCAGCTGCGCCGCCTCTTCAGGAAACGCTCAGCGTCCGCAGCCGTGAGCATGCGGCTTTTCCAGGCGTCTGACGTCAGCTCCTCGTTCACCTTCGAGGAACGGTGCGCATTAGTCTCACGCGCTGTAGCAAAGCGGGCGAACATAGTCACGCTGTCTTAATCGGCGCGGGGCTTGGGCGCATCGGTTTGATGTCGTCGCCAAACAAGGCCGCTGCGTTTTGCCGGTGATGGCGACGACGTTGGCGTGAGAGGACGCGAACACCAGCTGGGCTCACCTGGCGCGCTTCGCCGATATTGCGGAGGATCGCGGCGCTCGAAAGAGGTGCCGATCCTGCAGTAAATCTGTGCACCACGCCGACAACGCGCGCGCGCTCGCCGCGCCAGCGACGATACCGCGGCGCCGACGAGGCGCGTAGCGCTCAAGAACCAAGCGGATCACGATCGAGGATCTCGCGTCGTCGCGACCAGCCCGGCGACGACCGGGCAGGAGAGGCCAAGCCGTACGACCAGAAGCCAGCGACCGCGCGCGACAGGAACACGGCGCGAGCCTGGCGGCGCGGGGGAAACGATAATGATCAGGTCGAAAGCGTGGCGGCGATCGGGCTCGCAACGATCCTCGTCGGTTTCCGCGGCGGCGCGGCTGGCTGTTAACGCAGGCACGCTCGGCGCCACCTCGGCCTGGGGCGTGCCTCGTCGCGCTGGTCACGGCCTCTTCCCGTCGCTCATTAGCTCAGGCTGGCGGTTTCGCCTGTGCCACCGGCTCGAGACGCCTGTGCTGGCCGCTGGTACGCGCCACGGCCCAGCCGGCGATCGTCGACGGCATTGACGCCGCGCAGGCTGCCAGACGCTCGTACCGCCGGCTGCGGTGATGGTCGGCTTCACGCGCCGGGATCGCGATCGGCGCGCTCAAACGGCTGTGGCCCGCGCGGATCGGCAGCTGCCGGGGCATGAGCTGACCGAGCCATCGCCAAAATCGGGTATTGCCTTCGAGCCGGCGCTGGCGCGACGCCCGAGCCGGTCGCCGCGCCCGCGCCGCCGGTGGAGCAGCCGGGCTGCGCGCTCGTCAGCCGCGCGTTCCAGGCTGAGCTACGCGGGGCGCTCGGCGACTGCGCCGAAAAGCGACAGCGCCGGTCGCCGTGTCGCCAGACCCACCGCCAAAAGTGTGCACGCGGCGCCAGCTCGTGACCGGCGCTGCACTGCGGGCTCGCCGGTCGCCGGGGGCGCTATCCGCACGGCAGCGTCGGTGTCTCCGATCAGGCGACACGGCTGCCGTCGAGTCCCCGCATCGACTTCGCGCCAGCTACTCGCGGCATCCAACGCGCGATCACCAGCTCACGCGCCTCGCACCATCTGTGGGTCATGCCCCGACCGCTCCACGAAACGGTACGCGACGTGTTCCTCGGCGAGGAGCGCTACTCGCAACGATTCGCCGATCTGCTGTATTTTATGGCGCACTTGGGCGATGAGGCGCGGCTCGTCGAGCACGTGCTCAGGGGCGTTTGCTGTTTGACGGTTCCGGGACCACGGCGAGGCTGCAGCGACTACGTCATCACTGGGACGCGTCGCCGGCGTGCTGCAACCGCCTGGCCGCGGATCCGATCGCGGGGTATCGGTCAGGCGGCGGGCTCGGCGCGCGCGATAGCCGATATCACCGCGCGCGCCAGCTCGAGCGGCGCGCTCGCCAGTAGCTCAGTCGCCGGCTTCCAACGCGCCACCTGCGACCGCGATCGCGAGCCTTCAGTGCTTCATCGTGGACCCGCAGGGGCAACGGGATCGCGACCGGGCGAGATGGTTTGCGATCGAGCGGCGATCTGCTCCGGGCTGCGCGAGATCACGCGGGCCACTGCTTTGATAACGGGAGGGACTTTTTGTCCATTGGCTTGCAGTCAACGACTTTGCCGTTCAAACTGTTGGTCGAACTGGCTGGCGGATTACGATCGACACATTGTAATTACCCGCATCAGCCAGCCTGGGAAACGCCGGTGGTAGGAGTCCGCGTTTGGTCGCATCAGTGATGGAGTTTATTGTTTTTTGAACTGTGATACAGTAGCGAGTGACCCCGGCGACGGCAGAAAGCGTGACCGCCTGCCCTTCGCCACGCATACGTATCGACGGGTTGCGCAAAGGAACGTCAATGACTACAAATTATGCTGGTGCAAATCAGGGCGCTGTCCGTGGTGTTTGTGCCAGGCGTTGGTGGTCTCAGGACGTGGCTCCCCGCGTCGTTCGTGGCGGCCCGTTAGCGTGAGGTTCGCGTTGGTGGCTCCGGGATGTTGGCGCCGTTGTGCGACCAATGATGACTCAACGGCCCGCTGCCGATCACGTCGGAGGTAAAAGTCACCGACTGGCCGGCGACGACGGTTTTGATCCGCCGGCAGATTGGTATTTACGTTCGCGCACCGGGTATTGCGCGGCGGCGGTCGGCGAGAGGCCGAAAACCATATCCGCCAGCCGTGCCCTGACGCCTGATGCGTCTCCACCTCAGGATATTATCGCCAAGGATCAGGGGCTGGCCGGGAATCCCGAACACCTCGACCACGCCCACCGGCGCACGCCGAGGCCGGTGGCGTTCGTGTTGTATCCAATCGTCCCGGCCGGCATGCGGGCTGCGACGGACTTCAGCGCCGTTGAGATAGAACACCGCTCCGTCGCTCAGGTGGTTGCTCACCACGAACGCGAGGTTGTCGATGAGAAAGTTCCAGTTGAAATGCGTGCGAAAATAATAGGTGGTGGGACCGCTGCCGAGTGCGCGTGTTGATGGGCGGATAAGACCCCCGGAGTGGGCGTGTAGCCAAATAATCCCAGGCCCCGCGCTCCATCCGGCTTGCGTGTCATCATAGCTCTGGTCCAGCCAGCTGGTCCCGAGATCCGATGCCGGCAGCGTTTGCCTGCCAGGAGGAGTGTGGTGAGCCTGACCAACGGGAGATTCGTCGTCAACGCCACCGGCGCCGATTCGAAGGTGTAAACGATGGGGCTGGTGGGCGCCCACTCGTTTGGGCTCGCATCCGACTCAAGCACCAGCGCAATTGTGCCGCTGGTAAAAACCGGGCATGCTGTCCGAGGCATAGGTGGCAGCGCGCGAGATGCGCACCTCGAATTGAGTCCCGGGTCGCTGCCGGTGCCGCCGCCAGCCCAGCCCAGTTGATGCCGCCCTCGTTGAATCCCCCATTCTTTTCCCTGATATCCGGCGCCGCTTTGAATCAGCATTTCCGAGCCGAGACCATTGGCGCCATATCCCGTGCCGGGATGTGTTATCCGCATCAATGAAGATGTTCTGCATGAAGGTGAACGGATCTGCTGCCGTGTGGAGCGTGTAGCGAATATGTAGATAGTTGTTGTCATTCGCGACACCGATGTCGCTAGCAGTCAAGCGCTCCACGGTTCCGGATTGTCCGTCGGTCAGCGCATCAAGCAAGGAACCCGACCCAATGCCAAACGAACCATCCATTGATATTTTTAAAATGTGCTTAAGCAATCGCGTCGCTTACACAAAAGACTTGCAGTGATTATCAAGGTTGCCGAGCGCATGAACTTTTTGTTTTCATAAGGTTGGGTTTTGTGAGGGTTAGGATTTATTGAAGCAGGGAGATAATGGAACCGTTTGCAGAAATACTGGACTGGCGTAGTGACAGCGGGATGTCGGAGGGCGGTTGTTGGTCATCCACCTGGCGTGAACAGGTTGCCACTGACACTGCACCGTGACAACAGGTCGAAGTCCCGGCGCGCCTCAAAAGCGGTAAACCAGCCGCCGGAATCGGCCCCGTGCGCCCGAAGTAAACCTCGCCTTCTTGGCTTCCACTGGTAGGAGTTTGAGTTGCTGCAAAACACTTTCGCGTCAGATTATCGCGCCATACGATTACGCCGATGGCAAAGGCGTGCGGCATCCCCGGTTGCGCGCACGAAGACGTGTTTAACCTGATCAAAACAACGATCCACCACCCAGCAGGAGGGGCGGTTGGGGGAGGATTTTCCTCGTCATCCTCCCCCAGACCGAGCTACGCGTGCCGCCTTAGTCAGCGCAGATTTGCGGGTTCAGGCGCACCAGTCCCTACACAAACACGACACCGACTGGGCATCTATTCTTCCAGCACGTAAGGAAGTGAAGTGGGCCGGCGCACGGTAAGGTGCGCGCTCAACGGGAGTCTCCGTGTTTCCGACCGTTAAGGCTTCAGACCAGTTATTTTACGCTAGCTTGAGCGCTTCCGCTGCATAACATTCCTGCGTGGCAGCCCCCATAGCTCAAAAATGGATAGAGCGGCGGTTTTACTGAAGCCGTTGATCTGAGCATTCAATTCAGGGTGAAATTACCCGGCTTAAAAGCCATCAAACACATGAGAATAAAGGTGAAGCACTTCAGGCTAACTTAGTCTTGATTCTTGCCAATTCGCAGCAATGCGGGTTAATATGGCAACAACTGGCAACTTTTGGAGTAACCGCTGCCCTGCCCTTCGCTCCATAGATGCCGATCCACCGTCGGTGCTGGATACCCCGGTGCCGAGTTCCGGCTTTGCCCTGATATGCAGAATGCTTGTGAGGTGTTTAATCAAGTCGCGCAGGGAGCCCGCACGCAGGGTGCGTGAGCGGCACGGGGGCACGGTACTAGGGCGGGAAGCTGGGACCAGCACTCCGTTTTACCTTCTCGCACTCGCCTTGCTCCTCCCCTGCCTCCCTGCCGAGGCAAGCGCCCGTCGTCCATGCGGGGGTGTTCAAGGAAGGGTGCCAGGACTGGCGGGCTTTTTTTACTGGGATCTGACGCGAAGAACCGCCTGGCATAATTCCTAAGCTTGGGATCGCTGAAGTTAGGACCAGCCGTCGGTGAGGGTAAGCTGGTGGACACTGGAGACCAGGTTTGATTTGCGAAGTGTTAGCTAGGGACGCCTCAACCACAACGGTGGCGCCCGCTGCCCAAGAAATTCTGAAGCCGAACTGGTTGTTTTGAATTCCGAAGTAGGGAGTGGTGGTCAGGATGACGGGGTACAGGCTATGCCAGCATGGAGCAGTCGCGCGCTCTCCAAAGCCACGATCCCCAGCCTGTCGTGCCGGGATGGTAATAGACCGTCACTACCAGCATCCCAAAAAGAGACGATCCACCCGACGGCGCTGGGGGCGTTTCCCTCGAAATATACTCCCTTCCGGTTCGTGCAGGCCAGAGCCTGCCTCCAACGCTGTTGGGGATCGTGACGCTGGTCAGGCTGGTGCAGCCAGAAAACGCCGAGTCCCCGATGCTGGTGACGCTGTTGGGGATCGTGACGCTGGTCAGGCTGGTGCAGCCAGAGAACGCATCGTCCCCGATGCTGGTGACGCTGTTGGGGATCGTGACGCTGGTCAGGCTGGTGCAGCCAGCGAACGCCGCGTCCCCGATGCTGAGTAACGCTGTTCGGAATCGTGACGGCGGTCAGCTCGTGCAGACATGAGAACGCCGATCTCCAATGCTGGTGACGCTGTTGAGGGGATTGTGACATTAGTCAGGCGGCTGCAGTTAGAGAACGCCTCATCCCCGATGCTGGTAACACCGTTCGGGATCGTGAACGCTGGTCAGGCTGCTGCCGCGTCCGGAGAGAACGCCATAATCCTGGTCTGCCCCGGTGGCGCTGGTAGGGATCGCGGACGATACGGGTCAGGCTGCCGCAGTTGCGGATCGGCCAGGCGCAGCGTCCCCGATGTCAGTAAGGCCGCTCGGAATCGTGGCGGACGGTCAGCTTCGCACGTGCAGACATAGAACGCCTCGAAGTCTCAATGCCGAGCGACGCTGTTGGGGATCGTCACGCTGCGGCGATGCTGGCGTAAGAGAACGCCGCTGGTCCTGGGCTGGCGACCGGCATGCCATTGGTTGGCCAGGGATGATCACCGCCCCGCCGGGCCCGGTGTATCCGGTGATGGTGGTCGTGTCGTTATTGGCGAGCGGTTGTGCGTCCATAATCTGCTGCCGCAATACCAGGGCTGGCTGCGTGCCACTTACCATCATGCAAGACTTGAAAGGTAAATCCAGGAGGTTTTCCGGAATGGTATCACCAGTCTGGTTTTATCAGTGCCGCTTCGGCAATGGGTTAAGGACCGCTTTCTTCCAGCTTGGGCGTTGGTTGACTATACTTGCCAGCATCTGACGACGGCCAGATGAAAGCCATTGGCGGCGAGAAGCCAAGCCTGACCACCCGAGTTGTTTCATCACGGCGCCCAAAAGGGCGGGCATCCATCAAGATACCCAAAAATTCGAGAGCGTTTTCCAGCAAAGGAAACATTGCCGCAAAGGGTGGATGTCCCCTTTCCGCCGGTCCAGCTAAGAAAGGAGTCACTTTCGCGCCCCCTTCCCCGCCGCACCTGTCGACGGAGCCTTACCGAATCGCTGACTAGGGCCGCACAAAACCACGTTCCGGCAGGTGAAAGCCACCTGTGAGGCGTTTTGATCGGCCGCTCGCTGGCATCTTAGGGGAGCGGGGTGCTGGCTTCAGGTCGTCGGTCCTGCGGACTCACGGATCCACACGCAGTGTCACCGTAAACGCTTCGCCAGCGGAATCGCGTCAGCGACTTCAGCCCCTGTTCTTCGCGGGGCGCTGGAGAGCCACGTCGCGCTCACGGGTTTGCTCAATTCAGCGCGCCGTCTGGGGTGGTACGCAGGATTGAACAGCCGCACGATCAGCGCCTTGCCGTCGTCGCTCGGCTTAAATGGTCGCGATCCACGCGGTAGTTCAAAGGCTCAGGCGCGACGCCACACTGGGGTCGGACCGGAGGCGGGCGCGGCGATCAACGGTTCCGTGGACTCGACACCGAATCGCGTGGCAGCCCACCGGGTCGTAACCACGGTGAGGCGGTGCGGACTGGATGGCGAAGCGGAACCACGTCGCCCCTTCCTGATCGGCACGGTAGTTGGTGTGCCAGTGGTTATTCATGGCCCACGAATAGATTTTGGATGAGGAGCTTGATGGTTGAGGTAAGGCATGGGGGTTTTGACTGGCCGCGCGGGAGGTTGACGGGGTGGCCGCCCAGGTTTCCATCAGTGGAGCGTCCAGGACGACCATGTCACACCCCAGTTTCGCGTTCGAGATACTCCACCCGTTCAACTGAAACCAGTTCTTGCAAGCGCCGACGAGCTGATCCTTCTCCGGTTCGCCAATTGCGCCGGGGCTATTGATGTGAACCTGCGGGTCGGGAATCTTGAAGCTGAAACCAAGATGCACTCCCTCGACGGAACGCACGGGCTTCTTTGGCTACGAGGTCAATGATTTCGACGCGATCAAGTCCACCCATCACGAGCCGCACTTCGCGAGCGAGCCGATTGCAACGCCGAGGGCGCATCGGATTACAGCCAGCAGGAAACTACAAGCGGGCCGACTTCTTTCGTGAACTCGCCGGGCCGTTTTCCACTTGACGTCTTTCACGTCGCCACCGGGGGTAGAGGTAGTTGTTGATCGGACCCGTCGGCGAGTTCGCTGTCGAGGTAGAAGCGGGCGAGGCTGACGTGTGCGGTCGTCTCCGTCAGTTTCACCATCAGCAAAGGCGTGTTGGTAAGGCACGTGACACGCCGCGACATGGCTTCCCCCACCGGCAGCCTGGAGAAAAGAAGAAAGAAAGGAGAAGAAGAAGAAGAAGAAGAAGAAGAAGAAGAAGAAAGAAGAAGAAGAAGAAGGGCTTTCCGTCCGCAATGTTGAAACGCATCGCACCGGCGGCGGAACGTTGCGTGCAGAAAAACGAAGTTCGCCGGTCGAAGAAGACGTTGCGATGCTACGGGTTAGCCGCGCTCGTCTTTCACTGGGTCGCCGCTGGTTTCTTTGGCAGCGTGAGCGAGGTCTGTGCGTGAAGCCATGACGTGGTATTGAGGCGATCCACCACCGAAATAGCCGAGACGTTGCCCGTGACGCCGCGGCGCACTTGTCCGAGCAACTCGCCAGGATTGTCTATCCAGCGTCGAGCGCATAGCCCCAGCGCCCGCGCTCATGACCCCGGTTACGGTCACAAACGGCAGGTCAGGCTGACTGATGCGCGTTATGCGCGCGCCCCAGGTGTGTTCGCTGTAGAGCGGCGTTCTTCCGACCCACCGCGAATTCCTTCGCCGGGAATTGGCCGGATTACTACGCAACGCCCAGATCGTCTCCAGCCTGCGTGAACGATCGGCGGAATGACAGTTGATTGCCCGTCTCGCGCGGACGAAGCGGCACCATCTTCCCAATACGGAGTCAGATCGCCCCGATGTGTCTGGAGCTTGTCGCCGTATTCTTTTTTCGAGCCCGAAACGCCTCGCTCGTGGTAGCTATAATGAGCTTGGGATAGACATATTTCTTGTTCCAGTGATCGCGCACCATGCGGCATCACGCCCTCGTCGGGCGGGCCATTGTCGCCTTTGGTCAACGAAGCTGCACGGTAATTATCATGCGGGTAACCCTGTCGTCCAGCCGTTGCACCAGAAAGGGCAGTGCCTCGGTGATCGAGAAATGGTGTCCCAGCGAGTAACCGCCTTGCGCTCCCCCGGTAGAGCGCACGCTCCCTGCCCGACAGCCCTTCAGTAAAATGGGTTGTTCTCCCTGCCGCACATAACTTCACGATCCGGTCGCCGTCCATGCTCCGCGAGGCGTTTCGGGCCTGCGGAAATATTTCACCTTACTTGCTGCGCCAGGACAGGCACGAGCCCCAGGTGAGGGCCGGGCGTCACGCTAATCATCATCGAATCACGTCACACCACAGCGACGGCGGGATCCGTGGCGAAGCGACCTGGCGCAACATCTACCGGAGCGGCACAGGCCCGTCAGCAAATTCCCATACAGCGCGTCACGCCTATGTTTCATCGTGGATTGCTTGCTCGAATTCGACACGCACCTGCTGCGGCGAAGCGATGCGTAAATTGGTCAGCAACCACATTACTTCCAGATTCATTTGAACCGCGCATAGCCAAGCCGTGGGATCTTTTCGCCGGATCAGTTCGAGTGCGCGAACGACGTTCTGCGCTTGCCGCTTCTCGATATTGAGGCTTTGAATCGGTAGCAGCCGACGTCCGTGTGCGAATGCATCAGTAAATACACGACCCATTTGCGAACGGGTTTGCGCCTCAACTCGGTTTGAACGACCGGCTGAGAAGGCGGCGACCTCAGTGCCCACGGTTGCCGCCGTCTCGGCCGTGACGGCGGGCACCGTAGATTCATGGTAGTACTTCCCGGGCGCCAGGCGAAAAGCCATTCGCTCCGCGTAGGCCAAGACACACCAACTGGGCGTCCGCTGGTTCCGCGTAAGGGATGGTTCACCGCTACGCGTAAATTCTGAACGGGGGTAAGCCGCACTGTTTTGGAGGGCAGCCTGCTCCTCGATTGTCACGGCCGGGCTTCGCCTCAGCCGCGCCCCTGGAGTAGAGGCGAGATTTCCGCTCCACCGACGGTCCCATAGTTCTGGGGGTCAGGCAGTAACACGCCATTTCACGCGCGCTTAGCCGTGACCGGCGAGGGCAGTATAAAATAACGTCGCCTCCAGGTTGGTTGACGTGCGTCACAGCGACGGTGGCGATTGCAGCACCACTGGCATCGTAAAGATGAGTTCGGAAGCGGCGACGGTGGCAGGATCATTTCGATCCACGTGTCGGAACTTAGCGTCGATGGCGGGTGGGCGCCGCAAACTCTAATTCAACGAACGTCACTTCGGTGCCCTTGCTGTCGGACGAGTGTAAGATCTTTGCAACGTTATCGAGAAGATTGGTGGCTTCATAAGTTCCCCCAGGATACGCCGCCGCGCTGGACGGGATGCGTGGCGCCGGAAGCGGCGTGAGCGGGGTGGGACGGGCGAAAGCGCTGGAAGTGGCGAGGAGCAGGAGGGAGGAGTGGTTCTGCTGGTGTTGAAATCCGATCGTTGATCAAAAAAGCGCCGATACTTTGTCCAAACACCATTTGCCATATGGATCAGAATATCGCGTCAAGCCCTTTGGGACTTTCTTCGAGAAAGTAAACCGCATGCCCCGCCATCCGGTCAGCGCGCACTTTTACCGCCCCGATTGCGACTACGCACACGCACCGCATCAATCTTGACCGGTGCCAACTTTTGTATGGAGTACAATGCTGCGGAATGATGACCCTCGATCCCACAGGTCATCACCTCCGCGTCCAGTGGAGCGGTTGTTGTATGGCAATGCAAACGCGAATACCGCGATGGGGGACTCCTGCCGAACGGTGACGCTGGCGAGGAAACTCAGGGTGAGCCGGGGCACCGTTCGCTCGGGCATTAGCAAACTCGTGTTTTGGTCTGCTGGAACAAGCCGGGGTAGAGCACGCGTGTGGCTCCTCATGCTGAGTCGGAATTCGCGAGTGGCTGGCACCAGCTTTACCCGCGAGGATGGCCTGCGAGGCATCAAGGTCAGAACCTTCGCCTGGATTACCGGCAAGTCGCAGCCAGCGAGGCCTCCTGCCAAGCCCGCGCTTAGATTGAGGGCCCCAACCCCCGCTCTGGCGGGTGGGCGCATTCGTGGCTGGGGCGGCAAACCGGTGCTGGCTACCCCTCGTCGTAGTTTCATCAGACTGGAGTCTCAAGGGAGTGGAGGATTTCAACGCCTGTAAGGTGTTGGAGGAGGGCTGCTGCCGGGGGTCAAACCGCATCATGCACGCGAGGGGATTTACTGCCATGGGCGCCGACGTTTCAGTGGCGTATGCTGCGGGTTGAGCCACGAGCTCCGCTGCTGCTCCGTCGCCACGCACGGTATACGACGCGGGCAGCGGAAATCCAGGTGAGTTCGCTGAGGTTTACTGTCAGCTCCCAGTTTACCCTCTCCTGGATATGAAACGGGGCGGCCGCTGAGCCGCCCCATGTTCAGAGCCGTTACAGGCGGTGGGCGTGACGCGATGCGGTCAGCCGAGCCAGACGCCGCGCGCACAAGGCGAATAGTTTGCTCCCACGAACTCTGCTTCGCAGAACTCAGTCCCAACTGGCTTCCAGCAACGAAAAGTCGGTCATTCACCTGCGCTTTGCACTGTGACACGACTCATGCCAGACGCTGGAAAAATCGCCTGCAGGCTGGGTTATACGCGCTGTATCGTTCCATCAGCCATTCATCGAGCGAGTCGGATCGCACTCCAGGTGAGCGACTTCAAAAGTGGGCCTGATAGGCAAACTCCGCTCCCGTCCGGCCATCGCAGCCCGCCCGCAGAGTTCGCCTGCCCTCAGTCGTTCTGGTAACTGATTCCCGCATGTCGATACGGCAGCGAAAACGTTCGTGGACCAACGCAACGGCGAGCCGGTTCGACGCCTGCGAGAAGAAAATGAATTCCCCACCTCCCCTGCCCACGCGCACGGCCGTGCGCACGTTGGCATCGTAGGTGGCCACCGGGCGGAGCTCCACGAAGTCAGGCGACCGCCGAAGGCTGGACGCATTCCTCGCATCGTAAACGCCACCAAGCGAAGGTCCACCTCCCGTGGATATCGGCTCGGGTGGCACGTCGCGCTGAAGCGATCGCGTCGACGGCGAAATGAATCATCAGCACCTTGTCCCAATCCGCAACGAATAACGGTTCGCCTCGAAATATTGCATGCACGCCTTTGCGCGTTCGCTGAGCGACAAGCCGTCCTCTCGCACGTGCTGCGGTTCGGCGATATATCGGATATTGGTTGCCGTCATATGCCTGACGGATTCAAATTAACTGTGGGCTAATTGGCATCCCGATCAAATAGGTAATGGGAATTGGGCCCGCTGTGCTTTTCAATGTGCCAATGTCCCACTGGTAGGAGTTTGTGTTAACCTGTTGGTCAGTTCGCGCAACTCTTCGACGCTGTAAGTCCGCAAACACGAGACAGGCCATCAATAGCACAGCCACAGGCACTACCGGCAGTGCGCACTTATGTCCACGGAAGGCGACCGACGGAATGGACGGATGAACAGGGTCATTGATTGCCATCAACGGCACCAGTAACATCGGAAGCATCCCGCCAGGGCGCCGTTCTGTATTGCCTTCAAAAACTACGATGCCTTGACGATTCTATGCCCGCATCGGCTAGCCTGGCGTCTTGCTCAGGGCAGAAATGGTGGAAGCCGAACAAAGTCGGAATCCTGACGATCGCCAAGGATCGCGTAAAATCCACTGGATGAGGATGATAGCAGATGGCCTGATTCGTCAGGCGGCCCCGGCTGATCGAGAGCGCCGAGGTTTGGGTGTTGTCCAGTCAGACAAACGGACACGTTCAAGTCACTGTCCGCCAAAATGGGACATGACAAAACACGGCCCGCCAGCTCCCGAACGCAGATCTAGAACCTGATGTGTGTGTGCGCTTTGAAGCGCAGCGAGTAGGGTGGAATCATGGCCGCGTAGAGGTTTTTCGTGGCGGCAATCGTTGAAGGTAATCCGTTTCAGCGTCACGGATCGCGCGAGGCGCAATCCTGGTCGTGGATTTCCAGCTGGGTGAAGACGTCTCGCATGGACCTTCGATGCGGACTTGACCGAACTCAGCGACCGCCGGTGGCTGTGGAAGCCGCTGATTTCATCCATTCATGATCGATCCTCCCGTCTTTGCGTCCAGGTCAAATACACTTTACCTGCGTGGCCGAATTATGGTGACTAGCTCTATGATTGACGCGCTAGCGAGATGTGACCTCCTCCTATGATGATGGCTATCATGGCTGCAGCGAGTTTAGTGTGAACGTTGGTCGTTTCCCCTTGTTGCGCTGCGGACAGGATTGGTGGTACTGTGCGCGAGGCCCTTCCGCATCCTGGAAAAGTTGAACATGTTAAAGAAGTGCATGCCGCCCGGGACGAGGCATGACAATGCCGGGGATTTCGTCGATATGTATTCGACGCCTTCAACAATGCCGCCCGGCTTGGGACCGACACGAAGAAGAGAAGAACAAAACCGATGTTGATGAGGGTAAAGACCACGACTACAAGAAGGTGATTTTACCGAATCGGCCATTTCCCTGATTCCCGGAGAGGCTTTCAGATGAGAAAAAAGTCTGCCGAGTTTTTATGCAACGTCTGCGCCACCCAAATCGTCATCCCAAGACTGACGAGGAAATACGCGGTTAATGAGATACTGGGGCTAATATTCGTGGTTTTGTATGTTTGAACTTGTTTATTATTGGTTTATTATCAAGAAACCCGCTGGTTGCAGTCATTGCTGAGCCAGTTGCTCGACCGCGCGAAGCAGGTGCGGAGTGCAGGAAGGTGCAAGCCGGTTGCCAAACCGTTTGCCGGGCACAACGCGGCGGCTTTTGATGAGCAGTTCGTTTCGGTGCGCAGGAGAAGCGCGCCGTCTGGGGAGCCAGCGCGGCGCAGGCAGGCCGAAGGGATCGTGACGAATCTTGCGGATGGTTGCCGTGGTTTCGTTCGTCACCGGGTTCGGCGCGGCAGATTCGCCGCCCCTTTGTCGTGTTCCATGATCCGCCACCGCGCGGCGAAATCCTCTTCTTGAATCCACATACGAACTGGCGCCTCGCCAGGCTTCCTCCAGGCAGTCCGAGTCGGAGGGGGTTGAGAGGACGCTGTTCCGCGTGGCCTAGCACCATCGCTGAGCGCAGGGCAACTTTGCGTGCGTGGTGTGTTCGCTTCTTTGAATATGCGCTCCCGTTCCGTTGCGTGTGAACCGAAAAAGTCCTTCGCTTCGGCGCAGCCGATTTCGCCCGCCTCGTCCCACGCCGGACCAGGCGTGTGCTTGTATATCGTGGCTGCTGGAGTTAACCAACCGGCGGTGGATGAACGCACCGCGCAACCGCCTCGCCAAGCACAGTGGAGTCAGGCGCGAATCCGAGCAGAGCTTTTTGCGATTCCACGCGCGTGATAACGGCAATTCACGGAGATTCCCGCTAGGTTGATCAGCTTCGCGCCTTCGAGTTCCTCAATCCAAATTTACCGACGCTCCGCCGTCCCAGCGCAACTCTCGCGAATTTGACTGCGCGCGTCGTGGGCTTTGTATTGAGGGATGACGACTTCCGCTCCCTTTCCGGCAAGTAATCTACCAGCGCATCCCTAGAAAACCACTCCCGCCAATAAAGGATGATTTTGGTTTTCATGGAAGTTTTAGGAAGGCGTCGCTGGCGATGCTGATCATGGGGTTCACGCGTGGCGATGTGCGCATCGACCGGCAAGCTGGCCAGCTGGTTGCGTGCAATCCGGCACGATATCCGGCCTGGGCCAGGCGCGTTTGATCCCGGGCGGCGGTTGCGACAGCTAACGGCTTCAGCCGTATCGCATCAGCCCGATCGTACGTCCACACCGTTCAGGGGGAAGCGCCGACCGGTATGATCACATCTCTTAACTCTATAAACATTTTCCAACGTTATGCCCGGAATTCGCTCCGCAGTGCCGGGGTTTGCAACGGCAACCAGGCGAAGGCCGCGGCGCTCGAACATCGCGCCCCCACCGCGCACGATCGGCCGGCGACGCAGAACCAGAGCACTCGCGCGCGTCGAAGAAAATCCAGCAAGCGATCGGTGTCTTCAGCTTTATAGTCTGTAATTTCTGTATTCATAGAAATATTCTCAAATAAAAAGCGGCTCAGCCGCCGATGACTATGAGCAGTTTTCGGATCTTGTCGCCGGCCTTGACGAACTTGGTCAGCGCGCCGCAGTGGGCCATTGGCGGATCTGGCCATACCAGGCGGTCGTGGTGTTCGAAGAACTCGGCGAGTTCGCAGCAACTTCTGCTCGGTGTATTCGTCGGTTTCTCTCGTCCTTTCGGCTTCCAGCGATGCACTCGCGCAGCATGGCGCTCCGGGGGATCGATCTCGCGCTTCTTGCGCTCGTCCAGACACACGCGGAACATTTCCCAGACGTCCTTCATGCTCTCGAAATGATCGCGCGAATCGCCGAGGACGTGGACGCGCTTTCACGATGCCCCAGCCCTGAGGTTCCTTGAGGCTGTTGCTGACGTTCGAGCGCGCGACACCCAGCGCGTCGCGCGATGTCTTCGGCATGCAGCGGTTTCGGCGAGATGAAGAGCAGGGCATGAATCTGCGCCACGGTGCGGTTGATGCCCCAGCGCGTGCCCATTTCGCCCCAGTGGAGGATGAACTTTTGCTGGACTGGACTAAGTGGTGTCATATTTCTCTTATTTCTGTCTGGACAGAATTTCGCAAATTAACGCACGATTATAACTCATTGCAAAATTCAGGATGGGAATAACAACGAGTAACAACTTGGCAATCAACAGGGAATGAAGAAAACTTCAATCCCATGACGCTCGATCACAGGCTCGACTCTTATGCGGAAAACATTATGAATGATACATGTTTTTTAGCGTCCTGCGTTATTTCCGGCCAACTTTTTATTGCTGATTGCCTGCGCCCTTGGCTCAGGAATCCCGATTGCTTCCGCGGAGTCAGCAATGAGACTGCGAAGACGGAGACCAAGGCGACAAGTGGGATGTCATGAAGCCGCCAGGGGGTTGAGAACAGCACCTGAATCGCTGGCGTCCATCGACGCCACCGCAGGGACTGGATGAACGTCGATATCTCGCCGGATGCTCCAGCCACCTGGCCTTTGACTTGCTCGGTGACTTCAGCTACTGTGCCGATCGCGGGGGGCGAGGCAAAGGCGGTGACCAGCGGCTTTGGCGTGGGACATGCAGCCCCGGTTCAGTCCGGATGGGAAGTGGATTGGAATTTACGAGCGATCGCGAGGCGGGGACAACATCTGGGTGATTCGAGCAGATGCACAGGCGAGCAAGGCGCGAAGTCCGGTCTGCCAGGTCACCCCGGGAGTCGTTCCGATTACTCAACTCGCCAGCATGGACGCCGGACGGAAATGTCCCATTGTCGCGCGCAAGCACTTCACCTCGCGCCGTTCCGCGGGGGCGGGTGAAATGTGGCTACTTTCGGCAATGCGGGGGTGGATAATTGAGCGAGTGATGGGTTACAGATGACGGTGAAGCCGACGGAGCAGGATGTCAGCGAGAAATTAAACCTTCTCGCCGGACAGGCGCTACCTGTATTACTCCTGGGACGCGACACCCGGCACGACCTGGGAATACAACAAGGACAGCACCGCACCTTGAATCACATCATTTCTCGGCTCGATCGCATGAAGGGAGAGACGAAGAACTGGGTCACCGGACCAGGCGGCGCGGTCCGCCCAACGCCTTCGCCGGATGGAAATCGCCTCGCGTTCATCGCCGCGAAGCGTTTCAAAGGCGTGTCTCTTCGTGCAGGACATCGCGACGGGCGAGGTTCATAAGTTATGCGACGGCCTTGAACGCGACATGCAGGAGACGTGGGCAATCCACGGTGTGTATCCGACGATGGCCTGGTTACCGGATTCGAAGGCGATCGTTTTCTATGCGAAGGGGGTCTTCCACAAAATCCAAAGTCGAGCAAAGTGATTTCGGATATCCCATTCCACGTGAGAGGAGACCGAACGATCATCGCCGGCAGTTCGCATGCCCGATCGACGCGTCGCTCCCGCCGAATTTGACGTGAAAATGCTGCGCGGGGTGACGGTATCACCGAAGGAGATGCAGTGGCCCCTGTCGGCGCTCGGACATCTCCTCGCGCGCCCTTCCAGATGGCCAACCGAGCCGGTGACGAAAGACGAGAGCACTTCGATATGCCGTCGTGGTCGCGCGATGGCAAAGTCACTTGTTTACGTGTCGTGGGATGATGATGAGGGTGGGAAGCATTCGGGTGGTGAGCGCAGATGGCGGCGAGGCGCGTGGTTTCGACCAGAGCCGGGGACACTATGTCGATCCAGTGTTCTCGCCACGACGGATCAAGATCGTTTACGGTAAGATCACCGGCGAATTGCCCCTGCTGGCGGGAATCACGCCAAGGAGCCGGGCGTCTACTGGGTGCCGAGCACGGGAGGGGCGACGGGACGCGCGGATCCGCGAAGCTGGGAACAAACCCGCAGTTCGGCGCGGACAACGACCGGTCTACCTCGTTCGGAGCGAGCCGGATAAGGAGAACGACAACACCAAGCTGATTAGCATCGGATTGAACGGGACGGAGGGCGAACCCCAACGCAAGCGAGCAAACGCGACAGAAATTATTAATATCGCCTGATGGAACGTGGGTGGCTTGGGCGGAACGGTTCAACGTGTGCTGACGCCTCTGGTGATGATTGGGAGACCTATCGGTGGGGCCGAGGCGTCCAATGTTCCGATCTACAAAGTGACAAACGAGGCCAGGGCGAACCTTTCATGGTCAGGGAATTCGAAGTCTGCATTGGTCGTTAGGGCCCGAGCTGTTCGCAGGCGTGGACGAGGCGCTGGCGCGGGCAGCGAAAAAGGCTGAGGAAAAACACCGCAGAGCAGCTGCGAAGGATAGCCCCGGGCGGCCCGGAGGACGAAATAAAGCAGAGGACGAAAGCTAAAAAGAAGACAAGGAGGACAAGAAGAACGAACCCAAGCCGGTGGGGGTGAATATCGCGTTCAAAACAGAAGCGGACGCCCCGACGGTGTGAAGCGCTTTGGTAGGCGGGCGCGTGATTACGATGGCGAGGGTGACGAAGTGCTGGAGAGGCGGCGTCGTGGTCATCCGGCAAAACCGGATCGTCGAGGGTGGGCGGGTCAGTTGGTGAAGATTCCGGGCGGGGCATTCGTGATCGATTGCACAGGCAAGACGCTCATGCCCGGATTCGTGATGTCCATACGCACGGCGCCCAGGCGAAACGGCATCACACCGCAGCAGAACTGGGCGCGATAATAAGACCTCGCGTTCGGTGTGACGACGATCCCGACCCCTCGGGCGGGTTAAAGGCATCTTCAGCGCGAGCGAGATGCAGCGCGCGGAGACTGGTGGTGCAGCCGCGAACGTTTTCGACCGGAACCATACTCTACGGGCGGCGGGCGCATTTAAGTCGCAAATCGACAGCCTGGGTTGATGCGTTGTTTCACCTGAAGCGCATGAAAGCGGTGGGCGCCTTCAGCGTGAAGTCGTACATCAGCCGCGGCGCGATCAGCGACAACGGGTGATCCGAGGCCGCCCGCCAGCTCAGCATGATGGTCGTGCCAGGGCGGATCGCTCCTGGAGCACAACCTAACGATGGTGGCGACGGGCCTGGGCGTTGAGCACGCTCCCGTTGCCCGTGGAACGTGTCACCAGGACGTCCAGCAGTTCCTGGGCGCCGCACTACCGGTTTTACACCCACGCTGATTGTCGGCTATGGAAGTCTGGACGGGGAGACACTATTGAGTACCCAGCACATGGACGTCTGGCAGCATGAGGAAGTTGCTGAATTTCACGCCGCGGCAGGTAATCGATCCCGCGATCGCGCACGGCGGCCCACATGGCGAGCGATGAGGGATTACAACATCTTGCGCAGCGCCTCGATCTGCAAGTCGCTGTTGGACGCAGGGGGCGACGGTGCAGCTCGGAGCCCACGGACGGTCGGATGCCGGGATTGGGGATCCCAGTGGGAGCTGTGGCTTATCGCTCTCAGAGCGGGATCCGCCCTATCGATGCGCTCAAATGCGGGACCATCAACGGCGCCCAATACTTAGGGCTCGATCGCGACCTCGGGTCGATCGAAGCCGGGAAGTTGGCCGATATTATTGTCATGGATAAAAACCCGCTCGAGGACATTCACAACTCGGACTCGGTGAAGTGCACGATTCTGAGCTTGGCCGGGTCTACGACGCAGTGACGATGAACGAGATCGGCACGCGCGCAAACTGGAGCAGCCGAAGCCGTTCTGCGCCGAGGCGGGTGCTCTCCTCGCTGGGGGTGTCTCAGGCGCTGGAGGGATGCGCCGGTTGCGGGCGAAGAAAAGCCGGGGTGCGGGGCACTGGG